>Ga0210377_10000207_pt1 | contig 56188 bp, 43 predicted proteins | sample PLM4_65_b1redo_FD_155480 | JGI IMG/M metagenome (GOLD analysis project Ga0210377, IMG submission 155480) | Groundwater sediment microbial communities from an aquifer in East River, Colorado, USA - PLM4_65_b1 redo | ecosystem: Environmental > Terrestrial > Soil > Riparian zone | place: USA: East...
GACGGTTTTAGCCTGGCTCAATTCAGTACCCCCGGCGGACACTGGGGAGCGGATGATTTCACGGTGGCGTTTACCCCTCCTCCAGAGGTCATCCCCGACGAACAAGGCGACGGCGAACAGGATGGTAATGGTGATGGTAATGGTACTGTTCCAGTCATTCCGGCTCCGGGAGCCGTCTTGTTAGGCGCCACAGGAGTAGCCCTGGTCGGCTGGTTACGCAGACGCAGAACACTGTAAAGCTTGAACAAAACAAGACTTGAGATTTGACCGGGGCTGTAAGTTTGACCCTTGCAGCCCCGCCATTTCTTTTTCCCACCGCCCTGCCGAATCGTGCTGCGTACTGCGACGCGGAACGCAGAACTAAAGTAGCCCCCCCCCGAAGGCCGATGATTATCGGATATGAAGACGATAATCGACGGCGGTAAAATAATGACGGCTGGCATGTTGGTCCTGTTGGGCCCTCTGCCGCCGTTGGCGATGTTTGCCGTCATAACCGCCGGCATGATCTATAACTTCAGGGGCAAGAAAGAACCAGTGCCTAAAGTGACTAAAGTGACACGTATGTGTCATCCTGAGGCGCAGCCGAAGGATCTGGCCGGCGAAACAAAGAGATTCTTCGCTCCGCTCAGAATGACAGCTTCGCTGTCACTTTAGTCACTTTAACCCAGGGCAGGCACACGGGCCTGCCCCTGCGAAATATTTTTCAGCGATACAGCCGGATGTCATCGAAATACATCTTACCTGAGCCGCCGGCCGCCGGGCTGCCTTTGGTGCCGAATCCAATCGTAATCGTGTTGACGTTGGCGAGGGTCGCGCCCTGGAATGCCTGCAGGTCGATAACCCACTCGGTCCACGTGGCGGTCTGCGTCGCCTTCGGGTCGGCATGATAGACAGGCGTGCCGCTGTTGAGAGCCACGTACATCTTCTCCGCCGCATTGGCCGAATCACCCCTGAACCACAGCGACAGCTTTGTCACACCTTCTGCGGTCCAGTTACGCGGGTAAACCAGCGTTATAGTCGCCTCGGAGGTCTTGAGATTGTTGTCGTAGGAGTATGGCATCGACTGGGCGCCGCCATGAACCACGGTCTGCTCGGCATAAGGTGGAAAGTCATTGCCCACGAGCGCCCCGTTTGTCGTCGGGGTGGCAAAGCCGTCTATCCACTTGTCGAATATCCTGTTACTCGCGGGATTGGGCGGATCGATGTCGTTGTAGGTCTCGAAATCATCCACGAGCAGGAAATCGCCCGTTGAGAAGCTCCAGAGGTTGCCTTTCCACGGACTGCCGGCGTTGGCATTGTTGACTTCATCGATGCGCCAGTAGTACGTAGTATTCCAGGCGAGTTTACCCGGATCGTAGCTCTCGTTGCCGAGCGTCTTACTGCCTTTGTACTCGGGTGAAGCCTTCGCAGCGTTCTTGACGGCCTGCGCATCCGTACCGAAATACACGTCATGCGAAGCCGCAAGGTCTCCCGGACTCCAGGTCAGAAGAGTCGATTCCAGTTTTACGCCGACGGTTCCATTAGCCGGACTTGGTCTGCCGGCGTGCAGAGGCAGCGATAACGCCGCCTGTGGGATCAGTTGCTTGGGCGTACGAGGGCTCGACCAGCGAAGCTCAGCCACGGCGTCGCCGCCGTTCTCGTACATTTCCATTACGACATTGTACGTGTTACCGGCCACGAGGTCGATTGTTCCGCTGTACTCGGTCGCACCCTGATCTACCCAGGCGTCCACAAGCCGAATACCATCCACCCACAGGCGCACGCCGTCGTCGGCCCTCGGATAGAAGGTATAGGTTTCTGTAAAGACCGCCTCGACTTCGCCGGTCCAGCGGACCGAGAAGCTATCGACGCCAACCGCCGGGTCGGGGGCATTAGCGCCCCAATTGAAATTGATCTGAGGATCGGTGCGCGTCAGCGCGAGACTCTCAAAGTTCATGCCTCTGTAGTACTGTCCTTTCACGCCGCCGCCGGCCTTTGCCGTCGAGAAGCTCCAGACGCCGCCCTTGTACGTGGTAGTGCCGTCGAACTCATCGACGCGCCAGTAGTACGTCGTCTCTGATTTGAGAGGTCCGGGATTGTAGGTCGTTGGCCCTTGGGGTGGACGGCCGGTGGCGTTGGCCACGGTGTCATGATTGTCACCGAAGTACACCGTGTGCAGTTTCGCGCCGAAACCGGCAGTCCAGCTAAGGGTGGTGGCTGCCGCGTCGATGAACTTAGCGCCGTCGGCCGGGCTGGGATTGTAGGCCGTCCTGGGCGGAACCGTGAAACGCCAGACGGGACCTCTCCAGGGGCTGTTCGGGTCGGCGGTGTTGACCTCATCGATCCGCCAGTAGTACGTTGTGCCGGGAACCAGGCCGTCCGGATAAGCGTATCCGGGAAAGCCCGCAACGTAGAACGTGGAGGTCTGGTTGCCGCGGAACGTGCCGCCCGTGCCGTTATTGACGTCGTCAAACTTGTCGCCCAGATAGACATCGTGGGACACGGCGAAGTCGCCCGGCTTCCAGGATAAGGTCACCCACGTATCGGCGTATATGGCCCCGTCAGGCGGATTGGGCCCTGAAGCCGGCCCGAAGCCGCCGACGCCCATCATGATATTCGGGATCTCCTCGGCGCTGAGGGCGTGATTGAAAATCGCAACGTCATCGATCATACCGTTGAAGAAAGTCCCGCCCCTGCTTCGTCTTCCGATAGTGACCGAAGCCGTATTTTGCGGCATCTTTCCAACGTAAGCCCATTCCTCCCCCAGGACCCCGTCGATATAACATTTGAAGATTTTTCCGTCGTAGGTTGCGGTGATATGGTGCCATTCACTCACCGGCGGTGAGCTGGGAGAGCACGTGTCTCTACCTGCGTCATCGTAGAACTGCCAGAAGATTACGTCTCCGGGGGTTTCCGTCAGTTCATAGGGCAAGTCGTTGGCGGCCCATCCGCCTTTGCTGACAATCGCCATTTCCCCGCTGGCGTTTGCCCTCATATTAGTCCAGGCCGCAATTGTGATTGCATCCGTGATCGAGAGACTGGGGTTGTGAGGGATTTCCACGTAGTCTGTGCTGCCGTCGAAATCCAGCGCGCCGCCCAGCTTGCCCGTGACCCACTGCGGAACGCCGTTCAGGGTTCCGTGGTTCCCATAGCCGCTCGAATCAGCCGCTGCGGTCCCGCCGCTCTCATCAAACTTCCAGTACCCCACCAGTTCGGCGGAGGCGACGCCCGCCGTGCACAGTACCAAAGCAAGACAAGTTAGGTGAATTAGTTTCTTAAACATAATTAATCTCCTTCAAATAGCTGTGAACAACGAACGTCCCTATCGGTAAATCACGATGTCGTCAAAGTACATCTTGCCCGAACCGCCAGCCGCAGGACTACCTTTGGTGCCAAAGCCGATTGTAATCGTATTGACGTTCGTGAGGGTCACGCCCTGGAACGCCTGTAAATCGATGACCCACTTGGTCCATGTCGCGGTCTGCGCTGCCTTCGGATCGGCGTGATAAACGGGCGTGCCGCCGTTGATGGCCACGTACATCCGTTCGGCGGCGTTGGACGTGGCGCCTCTGAACCACAGCGACAATCTTGTAACCCCTTCCTCGGTCCAGTCCCGCGGATAGACTAACGTCAGCGTTGCCTCGGAAGTTTTGTTGGCGTTGTCGTAACGATACGGCATCGACTGCACGCCGCCGTTAACCACGGTCCGCTCCGCATAAGGAGGAAGCTCGTTGCCCACCAGAGCGCCGTTTGTCGTCGGAGTTGCAAAACCGTCTATCCACTTGTCGAATATCCTGTTGCTCCCGGCAGCGGGAGGATCAATGTCATTGTAGGACTCGAAGTCATCTACGGTGATGAAGTCGGCCGTCGTAAAGCTCCAGACGAGACCCTTCACCGTGCCTGTACTATAGACGGCATCCACCCGCCAGTAGTACGTGCTGTGCCAGGCCAACTTGCCGGGATCGTAGGTCTCAGAACCTTTGGCCTTGCTGCCTTTGTACTCCGCCGAAGCGGTCGTGGCGTTCTTGACGGCCTCTTTATCCGTGCCGAAATAAACTTGGTGGGAAGTCGCAGTCGTGGCCGGCGTCCAACTCAATTTCGCGACCATCTGCACGCCCGCCGCACCGTTTGCAGGCTTCGGACTGCCGGCGGCACCGGGCGTCGTGAAGGCCCAGATATTACCTTTGTACGTTGTGGTGCCGTCGAACTCATCGACGCGCCAGTAATAAACCTTCTCGGCCTTGAGCGGGCTTGGGGTATAAGTTGTCGTACCCTGCGACAGTCCCTCTGTTGCGATGCTTACATCATCAAAACTCTCGCCGATGTACACTGTATGAAGTTTCGCACCGAAACCCGCCGTCCAGCTCAGCGTCACATTCAGATCGACGGACTCCGCGCCATCGCGCGGGGCGGGATTATAAGCGGTCCTGGGCGGAATGGTGAAGCTCCAGACCGGGCCCTTCCACGGGCTGCCCGGATGGAGGTCGTTAACCTCATCGATTCGCCAGTAATAAGTTGTGCCCGGGACAAGACCATCCGGATAAGGATATCCGGGAAAACCGACGACGAAATACGTCGCAGCCTGGTTGGCTCGGAAGGTGTCGGCGGCGCCATTGTTCACGTCGCTAAATTTGTCTCCGACGTATATATTGTGCGAGACCGCAAAATCGCCCGGCGACCAGCTCAGGTTCGCCCACGTGTCGGAGTGGTAGGAACCGTCCGGCGGATTCGGATTCAGCGCATACGGGTAGGCTTCACCCTGCATCGCCTTTTTCACTTCATCCTGCGACAGCGCGCGCTTCAGCAGACAGAAGATGTCCATAAGTCCCGTGAAAGGCCTGGCGTTGTCGATGTTATACCCGACGCGAGCCCCTAAGCTCCAGTTTCCTACTATGTCCTGGGGATTTGTGATTTTCTGCTCGGAAACGACCTCGCCATTGATGTAAAGGACCGTTTTGCCGGCTGCTTTGTCGTACGTGCCCGCGAAATGGAGCCATTCATCCCACTTGACGGTGCCTGCCCTTATATCGAACATTGTGTTTCCGCCGGCGGAGCGGAGCAGCCAGCGGAAATTGCCTTCGCTGCGGATCTCGGGATGAACGACCCAGGTATTGTCCAATGCTCTGGCATTGAATATGGCATGATGGTCACCGGTATTCTCGCATTTCGCCCACGCGGCGAGGGTTATCCCGGACGTCGGAATATCGTCGGCGGGGATACTCGGGCCGTTCAGGTCCAGATAGCTGCCCTTTGCGAACTTAGCGGCCCCGTTGCGCTTGCCGTCGGGATCCGGCGTGACGTTACCGGTTACGACTCCGTCGTGCCCCTTGCCTGACTGGTCCAGGACGACTTTGTCGAACTCGTCAAAGGAATAGTATATGGTCAGGGATGGATCGCTGAGGATATCCGCGGAGACATTCGCGGCCAAACCCAGCGCCAGAATACATGGAATCAAACAAATGAGTTTCTTGCACATGGTTGTTCTCCTTCAAGTAATACGCCCAACGGAAATTTTTCCCCCTGTACCGTATTGACGTTAAGGACAATCTCTACGACTTGCCGCCACCTCCTTCCTTCAAGTGTTCAACATGTCTTTGTTCAACATGTCTTAGGGAGCCGTTCCCGCCCGATACAGCCGGATGTCGTCGAAGTACATCTTACCTGAACCGCCGGCCGCGGCGCTACCTTTGGTGCCAAAGCCGATGGTGATCGTATTGACATTGGCGAGGGTCACGCCCTGGAACGCCTGCAGGTCGATCACCCACTCGGTCCACGTCGCCGTCTGCGCCGCCTTCGGGTCGGCATGATAGACCACCGCATTTCCGTCGAGAGCCACATACATCCGTTCGGCGGCATTAGCCGGGGCGCCTCTGAACCACAGCGACAGTTTCGTGACGCCTTCCTCGGTCCAGTCGCGCGGATAAACCAATGTCATTGTTGCCTCGGAGGTCTTGAGGTTGTTGTCGTATGCGTACGGCATTGACTGGGTACCGCTGTGAATGATCGTCCGTTCCGCATAAGGCGGCATGTTATTGCCCACCAGCGCCCCGTTTGTCGTCGGGTTTGCAAAGCCGTCTATCCACTTGTCGAATATCCTGTTGCTCGCAGGGTCGGGCGGATCGATGTCATTGTAGGACTCAAAGTCGTCCACGAGCAGGAAATCAGCCGTCGTGAAGCCCCAGACGAGACCCTTTACCGTGCCGGTACTATAGACGGCATCCACACGCCAGTAGTAAGGGCTATACCAGGCGAGCTTACCGGGATCGTAGCTCTCGGAGCCTTTGGCCTTGCTGCCTTTGTACTCGGGTGAGGCGGTCGTAGCGTTCCTGACGGCCTGTTTATCTGTGCCGAAATAAACATCGTGCGAGGCGGCATTTGTTGCCGGAGTCCAGCTCAGCTTCGCGACCATCTGCACACCCACAGCGCCGTTGGCCGGCTTCGGGCTACCGGCAGCGCCGGGAGTAGTAAAGCTCCATATATCGCCCTTGTATGTTCCCTTGGCGTCAAACTCATCGACTCGCCAGTAATAGACCTTCTCCGATTGAAGCGGGCCGGGATTATAGGTGGCAGGGCCTTGTGCGACTCCTCCCGTGGAGTTATTGATGGTATCAAAATTGTCGCCGAAATAGACGGTGTGCAGCTTGGCGCCAAAACCCGGCGTCCAGCTCAGTTTCACATTCGGGTCCACAAATTCGGCGCCGTCGGGCGGTTTGGGATTGTAAGCCGTCTTGGGCGGAATCGAAAAGCGCCAGACCTTGCCCTTCCATGGGCTGTTCGGGTCGGCATTGTTGGCTTCATCGATTCGCCAATAGTAGGTTGTGCCGGGAACCAGACCGTCCGGATAGGCAAAACCGGGAAAGCCGGCGACGTAAAACGTAGAGGTCTGGTTGCCCCGGAACGTGCCGCCGGTGCCGTTCTCGACGTCGTCAAACTTGTCACCCAAATAGACATCGTGCGAAACGGCGAAATCGCCCGGCCTCCAGGAAAGGGTCACCCATGTATCCGCGTAGAGCGCGCCGTCCGCCGGCTTGGGGCCCAAAGCGTAGGGATAGCCTTTGCTCCCTTCCAGGGCGGCCAGAATCTCCGGTTCGGTCAGTACGTGGTTATAGATACGAACGTCATCCATAGCGCCGTTGACGTACCTGCTCATGGGCTGTTCATTGCCAATGGTAAGTGATGCCGTCGAGCTTCGAGGGGTCTTGGACTCCGAATCGCTAAAGATCAGGCTGCTGTTCTTGTACAATCTTCGACCTTCAGCCGGGTCATAGCTGTAGGCAAAATGCGTCCATTCACCCGGGACAATTACGCCGGGGGACGTGTTAACGAATGTTCTTGTGCCGTCTGCAAACGAAATTGGAAAATGGAAGCTCCCGTCCGCGAATCCCAAAATTTCATAGTTTTCAGCCGCGTCTAAACCTTTGATGACGAATCCATTGTAGTTCTTGTTTTCATTTACCCTGAGCCAGAACGCTACTGTCCACTTAGTGAGATCCAGGCTCGGATTGGTCCCGCAATCTACATAATCATCGGAACCGTCAAATTCCAGGGCGCCACCGAGATGGCCGACCACCCACTTGGGGTTGCCATTGATGCTACCGTTGTTGCCGTTGCCGCTCGCATCGTAAGCCGTGGTGCCGGAACCCTCGTTGAGTGTCCAGTGACCCACCAGATCGGCCCATGCGGTGCCCGACATACTCAGCACAAGGATGGAAAGAACCAGAGAAGCCGATTTTCTACACATCGTAATCCTCCTTTCAGGAAGCCAGGATAACCAGGCTCTTCTCACGCACGGGAGCCATTCACAGAGATTCTTGCTGCCGTTGCAGGCTATATGTCAGGGGGGGCAATTGTTTTTACTCGACGCTACCTCGTTCCTCCAAAAAGTCCGCTTGTGGTGCTGAATCAAAGGATGAAATAATCCATAGAAGCTCGACCTGCGGGCAAAGAAGTAAACCCGCCGATCCGTGTGGCGGGTAAACCACAGATTCTCCACCCGTCTTGGTCGTTTATATCAGACCAAGCTTCCAGTTGTCAAGGAAAATCTGCAGGATGGGCTAAAGTGAACTAAAGTGAGTTAAAGTGACACGCATGTGTCATCCTGAGGCGCAGCCGAAGGATCTGGCCGACGAAACAAGATTCTTCGCTCCGCTCAGAATGACAGCGTCGCTGTCACTTTAGTCACTTTAGGCACTCTTAACTTTAGGCACTTTATTTCACTTTAAATGATTTCAAGCCGTCGAAGGATCGCCTTTGCCCATCGCAGGCTGCGGTACTGCGAGAGAATCAGCAGCAGAAAGATCAACGCTCCGTAGCCGCTGAACCTCAAGTAGTAAAGGACCGTGTTGAATACGTCTTTGGTCTTGTCGGCGTCATGCCAGTTGATCAGCTCGGCGGGCGTAAAGATCGCGCCGGTTACCACGCCGCCGAAGACTCTCTGCCAGGGCAGCAGCAGGACGAGCATCAACAGCGAGAGGAAAAAGGCCCGGCTGATATGATTGATGCCGCCCAGCCTGCCGTGCATCGAGACCTTCAGACCAAACAGCAGGGTCAGACAATACAGCGACGCCGTCAGGATAAGCACAGCGTTCACAAGCCGAAGCGCCCAGGCGAACTGTTCCGAGGTGATGTTGGACAGAAAATCCGTTGAGGGCCACGTAATCGCACGCTGCAAATTCGTCGCCGGTCCTTTGTCCGCCACGGGCTGATTGGGCTCGGCCGCTTTGTTGGGCTCTGCCGGCTCCGTCGATGGCGCGGTCTCGGGCTGAACCGCCTCAGGCGTCTCGACCGGCTTTGGCGGCTCGGCCACAGCAGGGGCCTGCTGGACGGGGATAGTCAGAACTGTTATCTCAGGCGCGGCGAACTCGCCGGCGTTGCCCTCTTCGGCTGCGGCGGCCGACGGGCCGAGGTCTATGCACCCCCGATCCACCAGCCAGAACCCCCCCTGCAATAACAACAGGCACAAAACGATAATGATGAAAAAGAAGTTCTTCCATCCCTTGAAGACGCCGACGGCTTCGAGACAATCGGTGGTATCCAGCAAATCGTTCGGACCGGCCTGAATCTCGTTCATCGCTATATCTCCTTAAATCCTTCTGCTTGCCCGCCACGCGGATCGGCGGGCTTGCCTGCGTTTATGCCTAAGATGCACCGATGCGTGAAGACGCCCGCGTGCATCCGTATCGATCCTTCTATTTCGACGGCTCATTAACGCATTTCTCGGACGCAAGTGCAAGAAATTTATTTTCGGGCTGCAAAAAATCCCCCGTTGTTCGATGACATCCGCGCGTTCGGGGCAATACGTCCAGACGCGGGTAACAGACCAGGGCGGATTTGAATTTCCGGGCGGGCTATTTTTCTTGCAAACTCGGCTCAATACCTGTAAATTGTCGGTTTTCGGTGCTCGATACTCGACGAGCATCGAGCATCCGGTCCGTCAGGTCTGCATTGTCTGTGCAGGAATCGCCGGACTGACAGCCGCAGGAAGGCGTCCTCCATAAGGAGTCCTTTGGACTGTGGAGCGTATCGAGCGAAGATGAACGTGGAGTGAACGTATGAGTTTGGTCAGATGGTTGCGAAAGAACAACATGAAATTGATGGCGGTCGTGGTGATCGTCCTGATGTTCGTCTTCGTGGCGGGCGATTTCCTGACCGGCTGGGGCACAGGCCAGGTTGATCCAGGGGCCGTTGCGTTTCTCGGCGACAAGGCTGTTACAAACTACGAGATGTACGCGGCGCGCCAGGAGCTGGACCTGCTGCGGATGCTTCGGGCCGACGACCTGCTGCGCGCCCAGGACTTGCAGGGTGTCCTTCTGGCCGAGCTGCTGTTTGCCGACCAGCGAGGCTCGGCGGGGCTGATCAGCCGCGTCAAGTCAACCATTCGCCGGAACTTGTACGCCATCAGCGATAAGCAAATCAACGACATCTACAGGCGCGAATCGCCGCCGCACGTTTACTGGTATTGTCTGAAAAACGAGGCTCGGCGCGCCGGCATCGCCATTCCGAACGACCAGGTCGGCGAGCTGCTGGGCAGCACGATCCCCCAGTTGTTCGAAGGTCAGACCTATTCGAGTTTCATGGGGGCGATGATGAACCAGCAGCGCCTGGTGGAGGCGGATATTCTTTCGACGGTAGGGGAATTGCTGGCCGTGCTGCAATACGCCCAGATGATATGCTCCAATGAAGGGCTGACCGCCCGGCAGATCATGGCCGAGGCCGCCGCCGAGCAGGAGAACCTCGACGCGGAGCTTGTGGAATTCGAGGCCAAGCTGTTCGCCAAGAATCAGGAGCCGCCGGCCGAGGAGGCGCTCCGGCAGCATTTCGACAAGTACAAGGCGTTCGTCCCCGGCGCCGTCAGCGAGGAGAATCCATACGGCTTCGGATATAAGCTGCCGCCTCTGGTTCGGCTCAGCTACATTGCTGTGAAGCTTGAGGACGTTCGCAAGATTGTCACGCCGCCCACGCAGGACGAGGTGGGAGACTATTACCAGAGGAACAAAGAAGACACGTTCACCGAGCAGGTGCGGTCTGACCCGAACGATCCGAACTCGCCGCTCGTACCGCACACCAGAGGCTTTGCCGAGGTGGCCGACGGGATTTCCAAACAGCTTCTGATTGACAAGATCAATACGCGGGCCGACGGCATTCTGCAGGAGGCCCGGACGCTGACGGAAGCCGGCCTGGCCGACGTGGATGTGCAAAGCGCCAAGCCGGAGCAGCTCAAGGAGAAAACCGGGGATTTTCAAACTGCGGCCAAGCCGCTCAGTGAAAAACACAAGATTAAGGTTTATGCCGGGCAGACGGGATTGCTAAGCCCCACGGATATGCAAATGGACGATCGGCTCGGAATGCTCTTTCTGCGAGGCTATGGGCAGAACCCGGTGAGACTGAGCCAGGTGGTTTTCGCCGTCGAGGGGCTGGGGGCGAGCGAGCTTGGGCCGTTCGACGTGCCCAGGCCGAAGCTGCACGAGAACATCGGGCCGGTGAAGGACCTGATGACCGGCATGGCGGATATGACGGGTCGAATCATGGCCGTCGTGCGGGTGGTCGAAGTGCGCCAGGCCGCCGAGCCTGAGAACCTTGATGTGACTTTCAGCACGCAATCGCTGCAGCTCGACCCGAACGAGCAGAAGCCTGGGGAAACTACGTATTCGGTGAAGGAGAAGATCGTCGAGGATTTGAAGAATCTGGCCGCGATGGAGACGGCCAAAGCCAAAGCCGAGGAGCTCCTGGCCCTGGCTGGCAAAGAGGGCTGGGAAAAGGCGATCAGCACAATCGAGGACCTCTATGGCGAGAAGGACCCCAACAAACCTGACGTGTTCAAGATGCAAAACCTGGTCGGACTGCGAAGGATGTCGCAGGCGACTCTCGATGCCCTGGCGATACAATGGCAGGGCGACCCGGCGATGACGCGTTCTCTGAGCGACAGCCGGAAGAATCGGCTCTTCGTGGATAAGCTCTACTCGCTCGTGCCGGCAGACGCGAACATGGCCGAGGGGCTGCCTGCCGTGGTGGAATTCAAGCCGGACATGCAGTATCTCGTAATCAAGAACGTCTCCGTCAAGCCGCTCTGGAAAGAAGACTACGATAAGACCAGGGCGATGCAAGTCTTCCGCGAGGAGCACTCCCAGGCCCAGAGCCTTGTGGCGATCCATTTCAATCCCGAGAATATAGTCAAACGGATGCATTTCAGGCACACCGGGCCCGACGGCAAACCGGTCGAACCCAATGCACCGAAGTCGGAGGCCGCATCGTAATGGCGCCGCGCTCGAGAGAGAACCACATCCTGTTCCTGCTGCTTGTGGGACTGGCCGGCTGGCTCGTGCCGGGCGGAGGCTATGCCGTGCTCCGGGAGAAAAGACATGCTATCGTCATATTCACAACGATTGTCCTGACGTTCGCCGCGGGGCTTTACATCGGCTCCATCGGCGTGATCAATCCCATCGGGGCCAAGCCGTGGTATCTGGCGCAGATTTTGAATTCGCCGGCCGTGGCGTTTATCGGGCACCTGAGCGTCAAGGCAGACTACGCCGTGTACGGCAAACCGAGCGAGATCGGACAGATTTACACGAGCATCACGGGTCTGCTCAACCTGCTGTGCGTTGTCAACGCCGTCTATATTGCCCATCTGCGGGGCGTCGAAGAGGTCGGAGACTGACATGTCCGCGATAGCAGCGTTAGTGACAGCGAGTTTCACGGTGCCGGAGAGAATCACCGTGGACCCCCAATCCATGCTGTGGCTTCTGCCGCTGGTCGCGGCGATTGCCATCGTCTATAAGGCCACGAAGGTCCCTAAAATAGCGGCCGCAAATTTCCTCAAGGAAGTCATCGTCCTGTTCGGCTCGATTGTCGTTTTCATGGCCGTTACGGCGATGGTTTTAGGCGTTTTGGGCTGGTTGATAACAGAATAGACCGCCAAGTCGCCTTATAGGGGGACGGCTTACGCCGGACGGATAGGCCCATGTTGATGCTTTTATCGCCCTCGCCGTGAAAATCCACCAAGAAAGTGCTCTCGATTCCGCCTGAAATCGCAAGTGCGAGGTCGGAGGTCGGAAATCGGAGGCCTGTTTTCTGTCTTCCGACAGGAAGACGCGGAAGCCGGGTCCTGGTCCGGCGAAGGCCCGGTCCACGGCTAAGCCATAAACCGCACCCATGCGTCCGCAGGGGCAAGCTTGTCCCCGCACCTGCTTTCGCAGGTGTAAACTTGTCCCCGCGAAAGCGGGGAGCGGGGATCCACCCAGCCGCAATTATCGCCCGAGGAGCCGCTGCTGTTCTTGATAAAGCGCCACTTGAGGATATGGATCCCCGAGCTGACGGCGTAGGACTTCTGCGTCCAGGCCACCTCGCCGCTGATCTGGTCTTTGAGCGTCCCGTCGATATAGAATTGCAGGTAGTCGTAGCCCTGTACTGACGAGACCTTCCAGTAGAACTTCACGGTTTCCGAATTGGGCGAATCGACAATCGCTTGCAGGCAGGCTTCTTCGCCCTCCGTGCCCGTAGCCTGGGCTGAGTCAGCCTCGTAGTAGTAATCATCGTCTATGCCGGAGGCGAGCCACCAGTCTCCAGTCCCGCTCTCGGTGAATTTAAGCTGGGAGTCCAGGGCCTCGCTCATCGTATCCGGCTGGCCGGCCAGCGAGCCGGTCCCGACCGTCAATCCATCCACCCAGCCGCAATCGTCGCCAGCGTAGCCGCTGGAGTCTTTGGAATAGACCCATTTGAGGGTATGGGAGCCGGCGCTAAGACTGTAGGACTTCTTTTGCCAATCCACCTCGCCGGTTATCCCGGTTTGATATTGCGAGTCGATATAGAACTTCAGGTAATCGCCGGAGTCGGACGAAACCTTACAAGGCGACAGCGCGAGACCTGAAACGAATAATTAATAATTAACGCATTGTGCGAGTTTCTTATGACGATCTTTGTTTTTCGTCTAAAAACGAGGTTTGGTGTTCAATCGCTGGCGAAAATGCTGACAGGTAGTCCTTTTTTCGAGCGAAGAACACCGTTTTCAAAAACTCGCACAACACGTTAATAATTAAGATGTGACCCCCATCTTCCAAGGAACCGCCATTCGTGACTGTCACCGTTCTTCCGTCGAACTCCCCTATTGTCCGACAAATGGTCTCGGGATCGGCGCCCAGAACGCGCCGCGCAAGAGCATCGGCACAATAATATACTCTTGCCGGGGAAAGTCCAGGAGCAAAGTCGGAATGTCATAGCTGTCCTCGTCGTCCCCGATGCAGACAACAAGGTGCTTGCCGTCCGGCGACCAGGTCGCTGGTTCAGAAAAGGTGGGATCGCCTTTCCGACCCGGCTCACGCCAGGCAATTCGTTCTTCCTTCAAGTCCGAGAGATGGAGGCGCCACAATTCCCAATCGCGAAGGTACGTCACACTCTTGCAGTCCGGAGCCCACGAACCATAGTACGCATCGCCGCCGATCTCGATGGCTTCGTCGTTCACGAGGCTCAGCAAGCAAATGCACCTACGGTTCGACGTAAGGGCTTCGTCGACGGAGGCCAGGGGGCCGCGACGGACGACGGTCGCGCGTGCCTGGGCGTCCTGCGGGCTTTCCTTTTTGGCTCCGTGTTCCACCAGGAGCCATCTTTCGTCTGGAGAGAGCGCTATCGACGACACTCGGACGCGCTGCCCGAGCTTGTCGACGGGCGTACCGTCGAGGCGGCGCACGATCAGGTTCGCGATTCCGTCGCTTTTGCCAACCACTAGGTAGATCTCCTTGCGGCTGCGCGCGAAGTCCCACGAACCGACTCCTCCCGGCCACCAGGGTACCGCCTTCAAGTCCAGATGCGCCACCCCCTCCTGGGGAATCGAGATCAACTGATGACCGCCGTGTCGATTGGGACTGCGTTGCCACGGTGCCACTACTTTGTTCGACTCTTGCTGCAAGAGCAGCAGGAGGTTTGAGTCGATCTGAAAAAGCAGGTGCGCTTCGACCACAGGGTGCGGATCTACGTGCCTCAGCCATTCGTAGTTGTAAACGTGCGTCGGCAGCTTCAACAGGGACTTCATCGACCCATCTTTCATATTGATCGCCGTGAGCTGCATCGTGTTGTCCAGCCAGGCGAAGCACGTCGACCCATCATTGGAGAACACGAATCCCAGCGTGTGACCCTCACGAGCACCCCAGGGCTCTTTGTAGATTACCCTTGGCTCTAGTTCACCGGCACAGATGACGGTCACTCCTCCGTTTCGCGCATCGCCAGGAAAAACGAGGGCAGCGTCGGGCCACAGCTTGTCGGCCGACTTCCAGGACCCGCTTAGAGACAAGGTACGACCGGATGGAAGCATGACTTTCGTTTCATCTGCAACAGACGCGGCAGACCATGCCACAACCAGAGACATCACGATTTCGCTGACCATAGACAACTCCCGAGCAAGCCCCAGAGGGCAACGCCCAATAAAGCCCAGCCTCTGCCTAACTATCGTTATCCGACATTTCCCATTTAGCGATGCCTGCTGACATCGCGTGCCCTTCCAAGTACCAGGATAGTGCATCCCCCGCAAGATTTCAAGCTCGAAGGGGGAATTCCACAAGGTTACCAGGGAGAGTCACCTGGTTCTGGCCCCCCCAATCGGTGGCTTTCCCCGGTTTCCTTCAGGGAGAAGGGGCAGCCCTCGCACATAAGGATCCCGGCTGTTGTACAGCAGTCCGAGGACTCATTTCTTCTTCCCGATGCCGAGCACATCATGCAAGAAATGCTTGCATAGCCTTCCTAAATCTCCAAAATAGTCACAGTTACCGCCACCTCCGCCGGTAGCAGGTTGAAAAGCATCCACATCCCCGTCCGCAAAGTCACCTGGTTCGTGACCTTCTCCAGCTTCTTTCCAGTAACAGCAGTGCAACCCACTTTCATCGCTGCTGCCTTTAGTGGGAAATCTGGGGACACCATACTTATTTCTGTTCTTTCTTTGGCTTTCGGCCGGGTGATTTCTTGTGTAAGATACGCCCGAGTTTGCGCTCCAGCCGTTTCAGAAACGCCGTGCCACCCAAAGGTCGCCCCGTGCGTTCGTGCTGCCGCAACAAGGCCAGCTCATCCACCTTCAGACCCGCCGCCAGATACTTTCGCCAGTCCTCCACTCGCGCCAACAACGGCGCCACATCAACCAGCCCATCGTTGCGTCCGGCCACATGGGCCGCCGCACTCGACCAACGCCACTGCCACGGCAACCGGCACAGCCTGGCCCGCACCGGGTTCAACTCCACGTACCGGGCCGCCAGCATCAGATACCGCTCGTCCATCGGGAAAGAGGCAAAGCGTCCCTGCCACAGATGGCCCCGCCAGCCTTCGCGGAAGTTGATGCGCCGGCTGTATCGCCGGTGGGTCTCCCCGATCCCACGACGAAGCCCTTCCTCTGAGTCCGGCTCGACGATCAGGTGCACGTGGTTGGGCATCAGGCAATACGCCCACACCGTTACGCCACAACGCCCGCACCATTCGGCCATCAATTCCAGATAAGCCTGGTAGTCCGCCTCGCTGAAAAACGTCGCTTGGCGCCGATTTCCACGCTGCGTCACATGGTGCGGCACTCCCGGAACCACAACTCTTGCCAAACGCGCCATAACCCCATCCTAACACCGCAACGACACAAATGCAACAGAGAAATATGTATGGTGTCCCCCGAATTTCCTCTATGGTGGCCCCCGATTTTCCCCCCCCCCCGATTTTCCCCGATTTTGGTCCCCCGATTTCTCCCGATTTCTCCCTATGGTGTCCCCCGATTTCTCCCCATTTGAGGGTATGGGAGCCGGCGCTGAGACTGTAGGACTTCTTCTGCCAGTCCACCTCCCCGGTAATCCGGTCCTGGGCCGGGGAAGGCTACTTCCATCGAAGCTGCTGGAGTTCTTCGGTGGTGCGAATGAATTTGACGGTTCCATCGTTGAGTAAAAGGCAGCCACCGCGAGGGTCGTGGTTATCGAACGTAAACAACTCAGGCCCGCCGTGCTGGTTCCAGCCAGCTTGTGTTTCGAACAAAAACACCATATCGTCCGGTGAATCCGCCCTGCAATTCGGATTCATCGCATAATCGGATCTCCAAATGAACACCATCTGCTTTGCCAGATTGGCATGAGCGTCACTCGCCACGTTAGATACGTGTACGCTCGGGCAGGCGAACAGCCTTGCTATGGACGCGTCAGACCGCAGATATTGCGGAGAGTCCTTCAAGTAGGTGTAGCCGACATGCCGGCTACGCAAAAACTCCACAATCTCGTCACACCAACGATTCGGGTCGGGGTAAAGGCGGCCCGGCCTATATTCAAGGCCCTCAAAAAGCAGCCCACCCAGATTCCGAGCGCACTTCCATCGTGCTTCCAAAGGTTTGACTGCCGGCGGCGCAAGGATCGCCAGGTCCGGCATCCCCGGCGAATACATGAAACTGTTCTTGTCTGCGGTGACTATGCTCATGGTGTATACCGTAAACGATGCCAAGCGTTTGTCCCCACGCCAGCATAAGACGTCCACCCCACTAGGTGACTCTGACGTACCTCGCAATTTGCCCGAATAGGTTCCCTGACTAACATCATACGCAAACGCCCTGATTAGCTGCTGATCGGTCACCGTCCAAGTATCGAAGGACTTTACGGACCTTCTCTCCTCCTCGCTCAACAGGCTATTCTGCGCGTCTGTGTCGGGAATGAAGTAGTTGAGTGCCCCGCGTCTGTAGTGGACTTCGATGCGGGTGCAGGGACTGACATCGGGCGGTTTGGGAGAGCAACCAAGGCTCTGTATTGTAACCGTCAGCGACAAAATCCATACAAGCCTGAGCGGATCTACGCCGCGATGGAAACCTCGAAGCATTTCTTTCAATCGACAGTCGTCATATCTCGTAGGCATATAGGGTCTCTCTGGAATGCTATGGACAGTCACCTATTTAATGTTGGTTTATCTTTCATTTTTTGTTCTCTTTTCCTTTCGCGGTCTGCCGAGCGGCAACGGGCGGACGCGGCGACCGAGCGGCTTTTTCGAGCTTGCTCAAAAAAACTGTCGCTGCCCAGCGGTCGTCCCGCATGTGTACTCAATCTCACTCGCGCAAGCTCGGCATCCTTATTTTACCCACTCCGCTGTTTCAGATGAAGAATGCAATCGGAGGAATATCCGCCATCGTTTTAAGACCAGGGCTGCTTGCAAGCACCGACCTGACGGCATTGAGGGTAATCGCGCACGTGGCGATATCACCGTTTACGCCCCCGGCGATTCGGGAGTGAATCGGGGGTTCTCCGTCGATGTGCACTTGGTCGTAGGATTCCGGCTCACCGACCGCGGCCCTGAAATTCAGAGTAATCACCTCTCGCTCGCCCACGAATCCCCTGCCGATCTGGTGCACGCCGCACGCCATGCCTTTGGCAATCGGCTTATACCCACCGTCGATTGGCCTTTCGGCGATGACCGGTTCGAGCGTTTCGGTATTGCGGTCGAGCTTCCAGCCGAGCCGCTGCGCGATAAAGTCCACGGATTCGGGCAGACCGACGTGCCGGAGCGTCCCGGCTTTCTGCTTGGCCTCGAATTCATCTAACGTCAGGCCCGCCCCGATCTTCTGCTGGAACGGAATCCGGCGGACCGAGGCATCCTGGATCCGCCAGACTTCCACCTTCCTGACGTTCTGGCACAGCCCCGTCAGAACGGTCGGCAGCATATCCATCAGGTATCCGGGGTTGACCCCGGTGCCGACGCAGGCAACGCCGTTTTGACGGCATATCTGGTCGATCCGGCCGGCAACGTCCGGATGGGTTTTCCACGGGAAGAAAAGCTCCTCGCACGTCGAGACAATATTGAGTCCGGCCTCTGCCAGCTCGGCGATCTGGCTTTCGATGGCGACAAGACTGCTGACCGTGGTCAGCAGGGCGACGCTGGCCGACCGATTTGCGAGTGCATCATGCAGATTATCGCGGACAGTAATTCCAAGCGGCTTAATCCCGCACAATTGTCCCAGGTCCCTGCCGGCTTTTTCAGGATCGGGATCGACGGCCCCGACGATGTTAAAGCAGCCGCGTTCCACGGCGTACCTGGCGAGCTTCTGTCCCAAAGGGCCGATTCCAACGTGAACCGTGTTGATCATCCGAGTCAATCCTTTCGCAATTTGGAACTTTGTAATGCGTTGATTGCTCATGTTACCGGATGAGTGTTATCCGTGCAATTCTCGATTCTGGATTCTCGTCGAGCATCGAGCCGAGGCTTGCACTATTCCATCGTGCCCGTTAATATCATCATGGAGTTCTATGAAAGGAAACTAACGTGAAAAGAAATGTGCCCATTTCGCTATTTTTTCTGTCCTTCTTGATCGCGGCGGCCGGCTTGCCCGCCACACGGACGGCGGGCGAGTCTTTCGCCGGTGATGAGAAAGTCATTTACGAAGCAGCGGAGATATTTCCTCTGGTCAGCCAGCACGTGCACGGCTCGACAGTCGTCGAGCTTCCGAACGGCGACTTACTCGCTGCATGGTTCCAGGGCTCCGGGGAGCGGTGGGCCGATGACGTCGCGATCATGGGTTCGAGGCTGCGGGCCGGCCGGAAAACCTGGAGCACGCCGTTCCTCATGGCGGATGTGCCCGGATTTCCGGATATCAATCCGATCCTGTTCCTCGACGGCCGAGGCCGCCTGTGGCTGACGTGGTACACGGTGCTCGCAAACCAGTGGGAGACCTCCCTGCTGAAATACCGAATCAGCGAGAACTATCAGACGATGGATGGGCCGCCGGAATGGTCCTGGCAGGACGTCCTTCACGTCAAGGCCGGCGACCCGGCCGAACGCGGCATCCAGCCCGACGACCGCTTCGTCAAATCCGTCGAAAGGCAAGTCAAGGAATACTCGGAGTATATCCTTTCCCGGAACTCCGGCATACCCGAGCTGGTCACACGCGGCATCATCGACAGATGGGCCGAGGACCTGCTCTCTAAAGCGAGGGGTCAGGACATGATGCGGAGCGGCCAGCTTTCCGATGGCAAGGGAGGCTACACCGAGCAGAAAATGGGCTATCCGTATTTCCGCCGGGTCGGCTGGCAGACCAAAAACAAAGCCGTCATCGTCGATAAGACGCGAATGATTATCCCCTTATACTCGGATGGATTCAGCTTCTCGCTGATGGCCATCACAGACGACGGCGGCCAGACCTGGCAGTTCAGCGAGCCGCTGGTGGCGGCGGGAAATATTCAGCCCTCCATAGCCCAAAAAGCCGACGGTACACTCGTTGCCTACATGCGAGATAACGGTCCGCCGCCCAAGCGCCTTCACGTCAGCCAGTCCAAAGACAGGGGCCTGACGTGGTCCCTGGTGACGGATTCCGAGCTGCCGAACCCTGGCTCAGGCGCCGACGTTGTCACCCTGAAAAACGGCCACTGGGCGCTGGCGTATAACGATACGGAAAGCGGCAGGCACAGTTTGGCGGTCTCGATCTCGACCGATCCCCGCTTTCGCGGGGACAGGCTTGCCCCTGCGGAGGCAGGGGGCAAAACGTGGCAGTACACGCGGCACCTCGAACGGGACATGCGCGACCGGCAGCTCGCCACCAGCAGCAGCTATCCATCGATCATCCATGGCCGTGACGGCACCTTGCACGTCGTGTACAGTTTCCATCGCAACGACCGAAGCGGCGGCCCTAATAAGACCATCAAATACGTACGTTTCAATGAGGCATGGGTCAGGCAAGGAGATGGAAACCAGAAGACAGAGAACTGACGACGGAGGACAGAATGTGGCGAGGGCGTCCCGCCCTCGCTTTGCGGGAGAACAAGGGCAAGATGCCCTCGCCACAACAAATGTATGAAACGACGGGAATTCATCAAGAGCGCAGCGGTCGGATTGGCGGCCCTTGCCGCAGGCAGACTAAGAACGGCCAAAGCAGGCGGCCCAAAATACAAGGTTGCCGTAATCGGCAGGACCGGCCGGGGCAACTACGGCCACGGGCTGGACGTCGTGTGGAACGATATAGACCAGGCCCAGGTCGTAGCCGTCACGGATGAAGATGCCCAGGGCCGTGCCGCCGCGGCCAAACGCCTCAGAGCGCCACGCGCATACGCCGACTATCGCCAGATGCTCGAAAAGGAGCGTCCGCAGATTGTCAGCGTCGCCCCGCGCTGGCTGGACTGCCATCGCGACATGGTTTTAGCGTGCGCCGAGCACGGCTGTCACGTCTTTCTCGAAAAGCCGATGTGCCAGACGCTCGAACAGGCCGACGAGATGATCACCGCCCTCGAAAAGCGGAATCTGAAGCTGGCAATCGCCCACCAGACCCGCTACAGCCCCACGCTGGAGCACGTGCAAAAACTCATCGCCGATGGGCGTCTCGGCGACATCCTCGAGCTGCGAGGCCGAGGCAAAGAGGGCAACCGGGGCGGCGGCGAAGACCTGATGGTGCTCGGGACGCACGTCATGGACCTGATGCGTTTGTTCGCCGGCGACCCGCAGTGGTGCTTTGCACGCGTGAGCGACGGCGGTAAGCCCGTGACTAAGAGCCAGGTGCGAGACGGGGCCGAAGGCATCGGGCCATTAGCCGGGGACGAGATTCATGCGATGTACCGCTTTGGCGGAACGATGATGGGCTATTTTTCGACGCACCGGGCCCGGCACGGTGCAGCGACGCGGTTCGGGCTGCAGATTTTCGCAAGTAAAGGCATTCTCACCATGACCACCGGCGCGCTGCCGCAGGTTGCGTTCGTCGAGGATCCCTCGTGGCAGCCCGGCTACAGCAAAATCCCCTGGAAGAAAATCACCAGCGCCGGGATTGACAAGCCGGAGACGTTGAGCGACGCCGGCCAAAGTCTTGGAAATCGTCTGATCGCCCTCGATTTGATCCGGGCCATCGAGACGGACACCCAGCCGAAGGGCAGCGCCCGCGATGGGCGGGCCGCCCTGGAGATGATCTTAGCCGTCTATGAATCGCACCGCCTCAACGCCCCGGTCGAGTTGCCGCTTAAAAACCGCAGGCACCCGCTAACCTTGCTCTAAACGCCTTCGGGGATTAACCATCCCGGCTGATACGCTACTCGACTTTGTTCTCAACATGACGGTGGCAAAGCAGGAAAATAATTTGTGTTTTTCGTCCTTGCCCTTGTTACCAGGGCAGGGTTATAATCTGATCAATGAATTAGTGACTGGTAACTGGTAACCAGTAACCAATACCACTTGGAGAGACAAACATGATGCACAGACAAAAACTCACACGACGGGAACTGTTGAAGAGTTCGGCTTATGTAGCCGGCACGCTGGCGTTGACGGGTGCGGTCGGTCCTCTGGCAGAGGCCAAAGGCAGCGATACAATCCGCGTCGGCGTGGTCGGCTGCGGCGGGCGAGGCTCGGGAGCGGCACATGACTGCGTCAAGTCTTCGCAGGGCGTGGAAATCGTCGCCCTGGCCGATACCTTCGCCGACCGCCTCAACGGTCTGAAAAACGAATTCAAGGTCCGCGACGATCGCTGTTTTGTCGGCCTCGACGCCTACAAGCAGCTCATGGCGCTGGATGACGTGAATCTGGTCATCTTGGCGACGCCGCCGGGCTTCAGGCCGAAGCACTTCGCCGAGGCCATCCGGCGCGGCAAGAACGTCTTTATGGAAAAACCGGTGGCGGTCTGTCCGGCGGGAATCAAGTTGGTTATCGAAACTTCCCAGCAGGCGACGCAGAAAGGTCTGGCCGTAGTTGCGGGGACCCAGCGCCGCCACGAGCCGAAATACGTCGAGACGATGAAACGCATCCACGATGGCGCGATCGGCGAGATTGTCTCGGCCCAGTGCTACTGGAACATGGGCGGACTCTGGGTCAACAAGCGGCAGCCCAATCAGGGCGACGTCGAGTGGCAGATCCGCAACTGGCTGTACTTCACGTGGCTTTCGGGCGACCATATCTGCGAGCAGCACGTGCACAACATCGATGTGATCAACTGGGCCTTCAACGACCTGCCCGAGCAGGTGCACGGGCTTGGCGGCCGGCAGTTCCGCACGGGTCCTGAGTACGGAAATATCTTCGACCACTTCGGCGTCGAGTTCTTCTACCCCAATGATGTGCGGACCATCAGTATGTGCCGGCAGATCGAGGGCACGACGGGCAACGTCAGCGAGCGCGTGGTCGGGACCAAGGGCGTCACCGACTGCTGCGGGAGCATCCAGGGCGAGAATCCCTGGCGATACGAGGGACCGAACCCTAACCCGTACGAGGTGGAGCATACCGACCTGATTAAGAGCATCCGGGCCGGCAGCCCGCTCAACGAGGGCCAAAGGATTGCCGAGAGCACGCTCTGCGCGATCATGGGCCGGGAATCGGCCTACTCACGGCAGCAGTTCAAACGGTCGTGGTTTATGAGCAAGTGTACGCTGGATTTGCTGCCGCCGGATGACCTGAAGCTGAGCGATTCGAAGCCCGTGCCGCCATTTGCGATTCCGGGCCGGTACGAGCTGCCCGGCTTTGTGCAGGAGACTCGCGGCAGAAAACGCGGATAACAACAGTCTGAAATTTGAAGTCTTAATCTCAAAGTTCTCAGGAGATTTATAATATGGCATCGTCAGAGAAAGACAAAGGCATATCCAGGAAACATACGACCGCGGCCGCAGGCGCCGTGGCGTTGGCAAGCTCTGTAGCGAACGTGGTCCACGCTCAAGGGTCCGGGAAAATCAAGATAGGATTGTTAGGGTGCGGCGGACGCGGTAACGGCGCCCTGCGCCAGTGCCTCCAGGCCGATCCGGGCGTGGAGCTTATTGCTCTGGCCGACCTGTTCGAGGATCCGGTCAGGAAAACCAGAGACCGCATCGCCAAAGACGCCAAATTCGCAGACCGGGTGAAGGTTGACGACGACCACCTCTTCTGGGGCTTTGACTGCCACGAGAAGCTGGCCCGGTGCGAGGCGGACCTGCTGCTGATGGCGACGGCACCGGCGTTTCGCGGGCGGCAGATGATGGCCGCGATCAAGGCCGGCAAGCACATCTTTACCGAGAAGCCCGTGGCTACCGACGTTGCCGGCTGCAAAGAGGTCATGGAGGCCTCGAAGCTGGCCAAGGAGAAAGGTCTTGCCATCGTCTGCGGCACGCAGCGCCGGCATGAGTTCAGCCGGGTGGAGCTGATGAAGCGCATCCACGACGGCCAGATCGGCGAACTGGTGGGCGGCCAGTGCTATTGGTACGGCGGCGGAATCTGGTTCAGAGGCGTCCCGCAAGGCCAGCAGATGAGTGAGCTGGAGTGGCAGTGCCATAACTGGTACCACTTTGCGTGGCTTTCGGGCGACCAGATCTGCGAGCAGCACATCCACAATATCGACGTGATGAACTGGTGCTTCAACGGCCCACCGGCGAAATTTACAGCCGTGGGCGGCCGCGGCTGGCGCAGCAACAACGAACAGCAGAACGCATCGGCCAAAGAAGTCTGCCGGAAATACAACAACGGCAGCGACGCCAACTGGGAGAAGTACAACGGCGACATCTGGGACCACATCTTCGCCGAGTTCGAGTACCCCAACGGCGCCCGCTGCCTGAGCTTCAGCGGGCACAGTCCCGGCACGGGACGCGGCGACGAGAAGATCGTCGGCACCAAGGGCACAAGCAACTGCAATAACACGATATCGGGCGAGAATCCGTGGAAGTTCAGCGGCGAAAACGTCGACGGAATGGATCAGGAGCACATCGACCTGATCAAGAGCATCCACAGCGGCAACCCGCTCAATGAGGGCCAGCGGATCGCCGAGAGCACGCTGACGGCCATCGGCGCCCGCATCGCCGCCTATACGGGCCGGACTTTCAACTGGAGCTGGCTGCTGAACGCCTCTAAACAGGATTTGGTGCCTAAGCAGGAGGACATGAAGTCCGGTCCGGGGACATTCTATCCCATCGCGACCGGCTGCGACCCTCTCGTATAGCGCCGATGCGGTTCTAACGGATACTCGATACCACATGCTGGATATTCTTCGACCCGGCCCAGGGCGGGCTCGTCGAGAATCGAGCGTCCAGCTTGCATTTCTCAGGCGATAAGGTATATTTTAAGTAGAGGGGGTGCATCGCTATGAGTACGATAAAAGGGTTTTGGAAGCACACCAACGGCAAGATTTACGCCATCGAAAGCGACACGTTCGGAAACATCATTGGCGGCGTCGGCCCACTGGATCCCAACGATTTACGTGACCTCGACGACTACGAGTACAAAGGGGCTATAGTCGGCTGGGTCCAGGATGCGGTCGCCCAACGCAAGCTGCACAGAATCAATTCGGCGTTCTATCGCTCATCCTGTTAGGTGATATTGCCGTTGCGAGCTTGCCGGGAATGCGAATGCCCGACGTCCGAACGTCCGACGCTGCGCCGCAAGGGCGCCGCGAAGGGAATTACCCATCGAGAACGGACTATCCGACAGCCGGTATCACAGGGCGGATTCCGCATAAGAAGTGGGAACGTAATCGAGCTCCCGGTACAGATCAAAGCCGGCCGGAATCTTCGTGCTGCCCGCCCGGTCGAAATTCATTACTGCGTTGCCCTCTATCACCGTGGGGCTGTTCGAGTAATTGACAATTGAGCCTTTGATTTGAGCATTTACGTTACCCGCAAAATGGATGCCGCTCACAGCCACGACCCCCTCCAACGTGGAGAAGTTGCCAGCAAACGTTACGAAGAACCCCGGAGCAAGGATGGACGTGCCCTCCTCGGCGCGGAGCGCATCAAACTCGGCGCCGTTCGGGTAAGGTCCGCTGGCGAAATTGCCCAAGATGTCGATTCGGCGCGAGGCCGGATCGGGATTCATCACGTCGCCGTCACCGACCATGATGCCGTTGAGGGCCACGTTCTTGGTAAACGTGACCTTGTTGGGCGATTCGATAAACAAAACCCCATTTATTGTGACGCTGCCTTGAAAAGTGGGGTTCACTCCACCTTTTATAAGTACATTGGTCAGAGTTGGTCCTGGGACGCTCAGACGAGGATCTGAGGAGTTTTGTATTGGAAGCCCCGTAGCATAGACCCTGAAACGGTCCGTGTCGGGGACGGGAAATTCGGGGCTGTCGTTGCCGACAGAGACGTGATTGTCGATAGCGGTCTGGCCGAAGTCGCCTGCGATTTGCACAGCAGCTTGGAAATTGACGTTGGCGGCCGGATTGCCTATATTAACATTGCCGTCGAAGTTCAGGTTGCCGATACTGAGCAGGGCTATCGGATTACCCGAACTCTCAATAAAAATATCGGCCTCCCAGGACGAGTTCACCGCGGTTATCGTGGGATTGCCCGGGAAATTGACGGGTCCTTTTGTCGCCAGGCCGAAATTGAAGATCGGGAAGACGTAAGGCTGGATGTTGTACAGGATTGTGATCGTGCGTGCTATACCCCCGCTGTGGCCAGTGACCCGCGTTTGCAGGATCGTCGGTTGGTTGGAATCGATCTGGATTTGACCATCGAACGTCAGCCCGGTGTTTGAGTTCAGCGCCACGGCTCCAATCGAGCCGCCGCTCTGTACCGCCACATTCGTAACCCCCTTATCAGTGAGATTATCGTTTAGGGTAGCGACTATGGTGCTGAAATAGTTGGCCGGCGGCGTCGAGCTTGAGATCAGCAGATTGCTGAGCCAGTACCTCATGACCTCCTGGCCGGATTGAGCCGCCGTCAACGCGCTATTGACATTGTGATGATTCGAGGCAAGCTGGACGTTCGTCCCGGACATGGCCATCATGCTCATAGCCAGGGCCGAGAATATCAGTACGAACATCAGGGACACAATCAGAGCGCTGGCTCTACGCTTGTAGTATGCTACCTTTACCTTTTTTGTGGGCGTCATTTTACTCCCCCCCGGAAGAAGCACCCTTTGGCTTGATAATTGATAACTTCTATCTACCAACTAAAGTATAGCAAATACGATGCGTCAGGCAAAATGATCTCGCCGAGTGGCACGGGCTTCCAGCCCGTGAAAACACGGCCAGGATGGCCGTGCCACCATCAAACCTGTGATTTGCTGCATTATAAGACCTTGCGAAACCATAAAACGGGGCCTGTGCCCCCAAAACCGGCTGCTCCGCGGGGAATCTAATGATTTGGGATCTGATTCTGAGCTGACTTGTCCGCCCTCTTTGTGTCCTGAAAGGAGGTTTTGAAGCAGACTTTTCAGGTGAGAGAAAGCGACAAAACTTCACTTTTGCCCTAACGGCCAGCCACATACAAGAACTTTTCTTGCATTTGGGAGTATAATTTGCTAAAATAAGGGGCTGGTCTGGCAATATTGCCAGATTCCTATTCATGGGAAGAAGTAAACGTTGGTCTATGACCTTCTTAGTCCGCTGACATTATTTAATGGCAAGAATTGAGGATGGAATATCTGCTTTCCGATATTGACAGGAGGGTATTAGCCGTTCTACAGGGGGGATTTCCGAGAAGTCAAACCCCTTACGAAGACATGGCCGAGCAGGTGGGGATCAGCACTGAGCAGCTCCTGGCCATTCTGGAAAGCTGGAAGCGGGAGGGCAAACTTCGACGCGTAGGATCGATCGTAGATCACTTCAAAGTGGGTCTGTCCGGGGGAGCTATGGTTACCTGGCAGGTTGAGCCGCAGCGCGTCGAGCAGGTGGGGGCGATATTAGCGGCTTTCAAGGAGGTCAGCCATGCCTACGAACGGAGCACGGCTGAAAACTGGCCGTTCAACCTATATACGATGGTCCACGGAGCGGACATCCGGGAGGTTGAGCAGACCGTGCAGCGTATGAGTCGGGCCTGCGGCGTGTCAAATTACCGCATACTGACGACCGAAAAGGAGCTTAAGAAGGTTCCGCCGACGTATTTCCCGGAGCGGGCCGACGGTACCTAGGAAAAATAACGATGCCTGAATTGCCTTTGCCTGAGACGGTTATATTTGTTGTTGTCATTGCGGCGTATTTTGCCGCCGCGGTGATAGGCGTGCTTCAACTGCGCCCAGGAGGCGAGAAGTACAGTCGATTCCTTCTGCCCCTTGTTTGCCTGGCGGTGACGCTTGAGGCGGTGGTACTCATCTTCAGGGCCGTTGCGATCAAGGCAGTGCCGCTGACCGGGCTGTTCGAGTCGATGATTGTCCTGACCATTGTATTCGGCCTGACGTATCTGTTTCTGAGAATAGCTATCCAGCAGGTGTGGTTCAGCTCCGTGATGGTATGGGTGCTACTGGCGCTTGTCCTGCTGGCGGGGATAGTGGCCAAACCGGCCGCCCAGGCCCACTCCGCGGCTTCAACGCCGTGGGCCACTGCTCACGCCGTCGCCATGATTCTCGCCGGGGCCGCGGCGATGCTCGCCATGGCTAGCGCGGTACTCTACCTCTTCGCCAGGCGCAAGCTCAAGCGAAAGAACCTGCTTGAGATCCTCGGCAAAGTACCCAACATTGAGAAGCTCGAGCGCATAAACCTCTTCGGCCTCAAGTGGTGCTTTGTGTTGATGACGTTCGGATTGGCAAGCGGTATCGGCCTGGCGGCGGCAACTTCAACCTCGCTCAACAGGACCGCCCTCGATTGGCTCACGGACGCCAAAATCGTCCTTATCCTGGTCGCTTGGTTGCTCTTAGGGGCCATCCTGGCGCTCTGGAAAACTACCAGGTTAAAGGAAAAGACGATTGCCCACGTGACGCTTGTTGCATTTGCTTTGATTCTTTTTGCCGTTGTGGGAACCTCCATATTCTGCCGCACGGGGCACAATTTTGCCGGCGGCGACGCGCAGACCGCCGGGCAGACGAGATAAGAGTCGAATATGAAGATCGTAGTACTGGGACTCAATCACAAAACCGCTTCGGTGGAGATTCGCGAGAAGCTGGCCTTCGGTGCGGACGCTGTGGGCAGAGCGCTTTGCGAGCTCAAAACGAGGTTCCCACAGGCGGAATTCGTGCTTTTATCGACGTGCAACCGTGTCGAGCTGTATTGCGCGGGCAAGCACTGCCAAGGGGCCGATCCCGAGCGGCTCGCCGAGTTCCTTGCCGATTTTCAGGGCGTTGAGCTGGACGAGTTTCGCCAGTTTTTGTACACATACGAAAATGAAGAGGCGGTCCGGCACCTGCTGACCGTCGCATCGAGTCTGGACAGCCTTGTGGTGGGCGAGGCCCAGATTATCGGGCAGGTCAAGGAAAGCTACAAGCTTGCCTGTGCAGCGAAAACCACCGGCAAGGTTCTCAATAAGTTGTTTCACTGCGCCTTTGCCGCCAGCAAGGCGGTCTATTCGACGACCTCCATATCGAGCGGCCGGGTGAGCATCGCCGGCGTGGCGGTCGAGCTGGCCAGGCAGCTTTTCGCCGATATCTCCTCGGCTAAAGTGGTCGTCATCGGCGCCGGTGACATGGGCCAGCTCCTCGTCCAGCACCTGCTTGCGATCGGGGCACGGAACATTACCGTGGTGAACCGCTCGTTCGATCGCGGTTTGAGCGTGGCCGAACAATTCGGAATTATGGCTCAGCCCTGGGAGCGGCTTGACGATCAGTTGGTTGACGCCAACATTGCTATCGCCTCGGCTTCGGTGCAGGATTACCTCTTTAAGAAAGAATCGTTCAGCCGGATCGCGGCCCGGCGAAAGGACGGAACGCTGTTGATCATCGATATTGCCGTGCCGCGGAACTTCGAGCCTGCGATCAACGAGTTCGAGGGGGTCTATCTCTACAGCGTGGATGATCTTGCCGCGGTGGTGGAGCAGAATCGCAAGGCCCGCGAGCGGGACATGGCCCGCGGCATGGAAATCGTCCTTGAAAACGTCGCGGACTTCATGGAATGGTTCGGCGCCAAGGACATAGGGCCTCTGATCGGCCGGATGAAAGAACAATTCGTACAGATCGGCAAAAATGAGATGGAACGCTTTTTCGTCGGGGTTCGGCAGGAAGCCTCCTGCAAAGAGGTTATGGAGGCCATGGTCAACCGCGTCGTCAACAAGCTGCTGCACTGCGTAATTAAAAACGTCAACGTCGTCGCCAAAGAAAACGGGGCGGCTGAAGCGGCAAAACTGGTGGCCCACATCGTCAGGCAGGCCGAGGAGATAGCCTCGGAGCCCGATGATCGGGAGGAGACGCGGTCGTGAAGGATGCTTCGCAGACACAGCAGATGCTCAGGCTTTTGTTCTGGGAGAGCACGATACGATGCAATTTGACCTGCGCGCACTGCCGGCGTGTGGAGTCGGATGAAACGGCTCACAGAGACCTCTCAACCTCGCAGGCAAGTGGTCTGATCGAGCAGTTGGCCGAGTTAGGTAAAGGCCAGCCCATGATGCCCGTCCTGGTATTTTCGGGAGGCGAGCCGCTCTGCCGGCAGGACCTGTTCGAGCTGATCGGACGGGCCGGGACTCTGGGCCTTACCACCGCCCTTGCGACGAACGGGACGCTGATCGATGCCGCGGCGGCCGAGCAGATACAAAAAAGCGGCGTGGCAAGGGTTTCGGTGAGTCTGGATGGAGCGACGGCCGAGGTGCACGACAGGCTGCGTCAGTTGAAAGGGTCGTTCGAAAAGGCGATTGAAGGGATCGGGTATCTCCGCGATGCGAAGGTGCCCTTTCAGATCAATATGACTCTGACCCGGCACAACGCGGGCCAGCTTCAGGAAATTTATGAGCTTGCCAGGTCGCTCGGTGCGGTTGCCGTGCACGTATTCATGCTGGTACCGGTTGGCTGCGGGCGGTCTCTGGCGGATACCGACATGCTGTCGCCTGAGCAGTACGAGCAGAAAATGCTTGAGATATGCCGGCTGGACGGCCAGGGCGAATTGCAGATGAAAGTGACCTGCGGGCCTCATTACGAGCGCGTCATCAGGCAGCAGGGTCTGTACAAATCCCGTCAGCAGGCGGGCCACGGCGGCGCCAAGTTTACACCTGCGAAAGCAGGTGTTCCCGGTCGGGGCGGTCATGGAAACGCATCGAAAGGCTGCCTGGCGGGCCTGGGAGTGTTGTTTGTAGGTCATCAGGGCGACGTCTTTCCCTGCGGATATTTGCCCGTAAACTGCGGCAACGTGCTCGAAAAGAAGCTTTCCGATATATGGTACAACAGTGAAGACCTGGCCCGGATGCGCAACAGCAGCCAGCTCGAAGGCAAGTGCGGCGTCTGCGGCTACAGGCAAATATGCGGCGGATGCCGCGGCCGGGCGTTTGCCGCTACGGGCAATTACATGGCCGAAGAACCCTTCTGTGCGTACGTCCCGCCCGAAGTCGTTTGTTGATTTCTGCAAGGATATTTGATTTTACAGGCTAATCTATGATTAATATCAGCAAGTTGTATTGTGACCAGATTACGCCGGGCGATTGGCTTCGCTACGGCATGGCAGGTTCGGGCGAGCGCCGGGGGGAAACTGTGCCCAAAAAGGCGTCCGAAAGACGTCCTATCGTCGTCTGGAACATCACCCGGGCGTGTAATCTCAAGTGCGTACATTGTTATAACGACAGCGGGGCCTGCAAGGCCGGTGATGAGCTCTCGACCGCGGAGGCGAAAGGCGTCATAGACGATCTGGTGCAGTTCGGCGTCCCATCGGTTTTATTCTCCGGCGGCGAGCCGCTGATGCGAACCGATTTGTTCGAGCTGATCGGATACGCCGTCGAGCGAGGCGTGCGCGCGGTCATTTCCACGAACGGTACTCTTATAACCGCCGAGAAGGCCAGGCAGATAAAACAGCACGGCGTCTCTTATGTAGGGATCAGCCTGGACGGCATAGGTCCGGTCAATGACGAGTTCAGAGGCGTTACCGGCGCGTTCGTGAAAACGGTGGAAGGCATAAAAAACTGTCAGGACGCCGGCGTGCGAATCGGGCTTCGGTTGACTTTAACCGGAAAAAATGTCCAGGATCTCGAGAGTCTGTTTGACTTTTTCGAATCGCAGCAGATCGAACGGGCCTGCTTTTACCATTTTGTTCCGAGCGGCAGAGGCGGAGCGATGGCTGACGAGGACCTGACCCACGCTCAAAGCAGGCAGGCCGTTGAGATGATACTGGCCAAAACGAGGTCGTTCAAGCAGGCCGGCAGGACGACGGACATCCTGACGGTGGATAACCACGTCGATGGCGTATATGTGTACCTGAAACTAAAGCAGGAAGATTCCGCGCGTGCAGATGAAGTTTGGAAACTGCTAACCTGGAACGGCGGCGGAATGTACAGCAGCGGAGTCGGCATCGGTTGTATTGATTTTCACGGCAAGGTGCACCCCGACCAGTTCTGGTGGCACTACGACCTTGGGGACGTCCGCAAGAGACCCTTCAGCAAGATTTGGATGGACACCGGCAACCCGCTTCTGCGGGGTCTGAAGGATCGCCGCAATTATATCAAGGGCAGGTGCAGGCTTTGTCAGTTCTTTGACGTCTGCGGCGGAAGTTTGAGGGTTCGTGCCGACCTTCATTTCGGCGATCCCTGGGCTCCGGACCCGGCGTGCTACCTGACGGATGCCGAAATAGGTCTGGATGAGGCAAAACAGGCAGAGTTGCTGCGCACCGGCGAGGTTTTCCAGATGCCCAAGTAGTTGCTGCATAGGCTTGCTCCGCAGCGAGGTGGAGTTCTTAATTTTTAGAAGTCAAAAGATAAGAAAAGGCATAAAAGTAACAGGTATTTCTCGAACATGGGAAATTATGCTTGCTTTTGCGTGGTAAAATGGGGTAAAATGTTCATTGTCTTAGAAGACGTCCTGTGCGAGACGCCGGGGTCGTGAGTTCGACAAAGGCTCGGCACGCTACGGGAAGGAGACGGTGAGAAGTGACTATGGCTGTTAAGTCAGGTATGGCAACCGATTTCATGGACAAGCCAAGCCAATGTGCTCGCGAGGTTCTGGTAGAGCAGATTCTCTGGCTGATACGTCTCAGGTGGATCGCTGTCGGCGGGATGTCGGCGGCGGCTCTGCTGGGCAGCCACGTTTTTCCCGTTCTGAGCAACCCGATACCCATTTATCTTTGTGCCGCAGCACTGCTCATCTCCAATATCTCGTATTTTCTGGCAGCGACGAAGAAGCCGGAACAAGCAAGTCCAAGAGACTTGGCATTAGGGATGATACAGGTGGAGCTGGATTTGTTCATACTGACGGCGGTTCTGCACTTCTCCGGCGGTGTCGTTAATCCGTTTTTTCTGTTCTATATATTTCACGTCATCATCGCTGCGATCATCCTGCCGCGGAGCTTGTCGTTTTGTGTCGGCCTGACGGCCATCCTGCTGTTTGGCCTTTTGGAGGTCAACGAGCTCAGCGGGGGCACTTTGTTGGGCTATCATCCGCTACGGCTTTCCGCTGCCGGAGGCTTATGGCGAAATCCCGTGTACCAGCTTGGGGTATTCGGAGCGTTTGCCTGCACGGTGATGCTGGCGCAGTACCTGACCAGGATGATTATCACGCGAATGAGAGCCACGGAGCTTGAGGCGGCCCGAAACAACGACGTGCTCAGAGCCGTCATCAACGCCATGTCCGAGGGGCTCATATTCGTTACCGGCGAAGGCAATGTGGCAATCTGCAACCCTGCGGCCAGGCTCTGGAAAGAACGCAGCGGCGTCACGGGGCCGGGACATTCACTTGAGGATTTCCCCCGTCCTTTGGCCGAGCTGCTCAAGGCGCTCGTCTCATCGGACGATGGAGCCGCGGCCGGGGACAAGGCCATTACATTTGAGACCGCCGGCCGACAGCCGAAATACGTGGAGGCAATGGCCTGTCCCGTCATGGGTATTGATGGAAAGAGGCTGGGCCACGTGGTAGTCGGCCAGGATTTGACGGAGCACAAGAAACTGGAAACGGATCTGCGGGAGCGAACCAAAGAGCTGACAAGCATCAACGAAATTCTGAAGACGTCACGGCTGGAGATGGCCCAGCGGGAGAAGATGGTCGCCATCGGTCAGATGGCGACGGGCATCGCGCACGAGATAGGCAATCCTCTGGCCAGTATTTCCTCTGTGGCGCAATATCTGGTCAAAAAGCTCACGGTCCATGAACACAAGGAACACTTATTGGTGATCCAATATCACGTCAACCGGATTTCGAATATTCTCAAGCGCATGCTGAGTCTGTCGCGTCCGGCCACGAGCGAGTATCGCTGGACGGATATCAACGAGCTCATAGAGAATACCTTGTCGCTCATCAATTTCGACAAACGCGCACAATCCGTCGCCATCAGGAACGTCGCCAACCCTGATCTGCCGGCCGTGTGGCTGAAGCCGCAGCATTTTGAGCAGGTCTTTCTCAACATCTTCATCAACGCGCTGGACGCGATGGATGCCAAACAGGGCGAATGCGAGCACGTTCTTGAAATAACGCGACAGCTCAAGGATGGAATGATCGAGATTCGCACGAGTGATACGGGCATTGGAATGAGCCCCGAAGTTCGCCAAAGGGCCTTCGAGTCATTCTATACGACCAAAGAGGTTGGCAAGGGTACGGGTTTGGGGCTGTTTATCAGCTACAACCTTGTTACGGAAGTCGACGGCACAATCGCTTTGGAGTCGGAGCCGGGCGAGGGAACCACCGTTATCATCCGAATCCCGGCAACATCCAGGAAGAGTCTGGTGGATGGGAGCGACGCCGAGAGCGGTTTTCTTAAAAGGGCCAAGGCGGTCTAAACGCCGCCGTGAATCGTGGGCCGCAAGAGCGGTTCGTTGTGGGGAAAAACGGTATTTATTGAAAAGGGTGCTAACCGGCAATGAACAGGAAAATACTATTGGCAGATGATGAAGTGACCTTCCGAAAAACCTTTGCCAGGGTTCTCGATGAAGAAGGCATGTCCGTGACGGAAGTGGGCAACGGAACGGACGCACTGGATGCCATTACGAAAGAACGCTTTGCCGTGGCCGTCCTGGATATCCGTATGCCCGGCGCGGACGGCATAAAGGTTTTGCGGGAGATTATGCGAATAAGGCCTGAGACGCGCGTGATCATGATATCCGCATACGGCACGATCGAGATGGCGGTCGAGGCGGTTAAGCTCGGTGCATGTGATTATGTAATGAAGCCGGTCGTGATGGACGACATCGTGACAAAAATCCGGCAGCATCTGCGGTACCTCGAGCTGCAGGAGGAGAACAAGCAGCTTAAAGAGGAGCTGAGCACCCGATTTGACATCGGACAAATTGTCGGGGAGTCGCTCACGATGCAGAACGTTTTTCAGATGATTCGCAAGGTAGCCCCCACCAAGAGCAACGTGCTGATCACGGGCAAGAGCGGCACCGGAAAGGAATTAGTCGCGCGCGCCATCCATTCTCTGGGCTCTCAAAACGGCAGCCGTTTTGTAGCCGTCAATTGCAGCGCCATTCCCGAGGGTCTGCTGGAAAGCGAATTATTCGGGCACAAAAAGGGGAGTTTCACGTCCGCCTTCCAGGACAAGGAAGGACTGTTCGAGTGTGCGCGGGGCGGGACTCTGTTCCTGGATGAAATCGGTTACATGCCCCTGAGCTGCCAGGTGAAGCTGCTGCGGGCCGTGGAGCACCGGCAGATCATACCGGTGGGATCGACCGTGCCCGTTAACATCGACTTACGCCTGATTGCCGCCACGAACAAGGACCTTGCCAAGGAGATCAAGGCGGGACGGTTCCGCGAGGACCTCTATTACAGGATGAACGTTGTCGGCATCCATCTGCCGCCGCTGCGCGATAGGAAAGAGGACATTCCCCTGCTGGTCGAGCACTTCATAAAAAAGTACAACACCGAGATGGGCAAGCACTGTACCGGGGTTAGCGACGACGTCATGCGGCTGCTCATGAGTTATGACTGGAAAGGCAATATCAGAGAGATGCAGAACGTGATTGAGCGAGCCGTCATATTCTCCGAAGATGACGTCATCAAGATGTCGGATATCGGATTGTTAGGCTGCCACGTCGTCTCCCTGAGCGAAGAGAACGATGACCTTCAGTTGGCGGTCAGAGCGTATGAACGAGAGCACATTTGCCGGGTTCTGACCAAATGTGACTGGAACAAGATCGAAGCGGCCAAAGCTCTGAACATCGGCCTGTCGAGCTTGTACCGCAAGCTCGATGAGCTGGAAATCGATTCGCAAAAACGCAGGCGTGACAACAGGGGAACCGCGGTGGCGTAGAATTTTTGTTCTGCGTGCTGCGTTCTGTGTGCTGCGTTCTGAGTACTGAGAACGCGGAACGCAGTACGCAGAACGCAGTACGATCCAAAGATTTTGGAGATGGTCGGATGAAGGTCACGAGGTCTTCCAGCTATGCGCTCCATGCCTTGATGTACATGGTCAGGCACAGTACGCAACTGCCGGCCACAACCGCCACGATTGCCAAGGCGGAGGGAATCCCGTCCGACTACCTTGCCAAAATATTTCAGCAGCTTGTCAAAGCCCGATTCGTGCAGGCCGTCAGAGGCAAGAGCCGGGGATACGTTTTCGCCCGGCCGCCGGAACAAATCAGCCTGCTGGAGCTGTTTGAAGCTATTGAAGGCCACGCTTTGTTCGACGATTGCCTCCTGAGGCACTGCAAGTGCGACGGGACGCCGGAGAATTGTCGCATTTTTTCGGTCTGGGTGGATGCCACGCGACAGATCAAGGAGCAGTTCATCCAGACATCGGTGGCCGCCGCCGCATGGAGCCATCCCGATCATCGTTTTCTAAGCCTGTCCGAATCGCTCACCGACCCAAATAGCAAAGAGGGTCCCAAGCCGGCCGAGCCGGAAATAGCAGCTCTATAAAGCGCTTACCGCTTGTTAGAATGCACATCGCCTTAGATTGCGGCTTTCCGAGCGGCGGTTACTGTCTTATCGATGTCCTTCTGCTTGTGTTCGGTCGAGACAAAGCAGGCCTCAAATTGAGAAGGCGGCAGGTAAATGCCCTCCGTGAGCATCGCGTGGTGAAATCCGGCGTACAATTTCGTATCCGACTTAACGGCGGAGGCATAGTCGCTCACCGGGCCCGCATTGAAGAAGACCGTGAACATCGAGCCGATGCGGTTGATGGTAAACTTTATGTCCTTCAGAGAGAGTGCCTTGGCGATGCCGCCGCAGAGGTTTTCCGTAGCACGTCCAAGAGCGGCATATACTCCTTTTGACTTGAGCAAGCCTAACGTGGCAATGCCGGCGGCGACGCAGACGGGATTTCCCGAAAGGGTGCCGGCCTGGTATATCCGGCCGGATGGGGCGAGCCGATCCATCAATGACGCCTTGCCTCCGCACGCCCCAATCGGAAATCCGCCGCCGATAATCTTACCCAGGCACGTCAGGTCCGCTCTGACGCCGACGAGGTCCTGGACACTTCCGTATCCGATCCTGAAGCCGGTGATCACTTCGTCGAAAATCAGAACGGCGCCGTTCTTCGTGCATAACCTTCTAATGGTCTTCAGAAATCCATCGGCGGGGAGCACAACGCCCATATTTCCGGCTATCGGCTCGACGATGACCGCGGCGATCTGGCCTCGATATTTGCTGAAGGCCCTTTCGAGCATCTCGGAATCGTTATAGGGAAGCAGGATGGTGTGTTTCGTAAAATCTTTGGGGACGCCGGGGCTGCTGGGAGCCCCGAGCGTCGTGGCGCCCGAGCCCGCCTGCACGAGCAGGTGATCGACGTGACCGTGGTAGCAGCCGATGAACTTTATGATCTTGTCGCGCCCCGTGCATCCGCGCGCCAGGCGAATGGCCGTCATCACGGCTTCGGTGCCGGAGCTGACCAGGCGGACCTTCTCGACCGAAGGGATGGCCCGGACGATCATCCCGGCAAGGTTCGTCTCGAGCGGCGTGGGGATGCCGAAGCTGGTCCCGTTGGCCATGACTTTTTTGACGCGCTCAAGGACCTCACGGCGAGCGTGGCCGAGGATCATCGGCCCCCAGGACAGGCAGTAATCAATGTATTTGTTGCCATCAACGTCATAGAGGTATGCACCTTTGGCCTTCTTGATGAAGATGGGTTCAGACCCCACGGCCTTGAAGGCGCGGACGGGACTGTTGACCCCGCCGGGTATTACCTTCATCGCGTCCCGGAACAGCTTCCTGCTTTTTTGAAATACGGTCATCTGCTTTCCTTTACTTTCAGTTTCTCCGCGGCGGCAGAATCTCGGCGTCAATGCCGTGCTTTTTGGCTTCCGCCTGTGTCGGCTCGCCAAGACAACAGGCTTTGACGCGAGCCGGCACCCGGCTGAATTTCTTCACAAAGGCTCTGACGGTAGAACCGCTCGTAAAAAGGATTTTGTCGATGTATTCGAGGTCCACGTCAGCCGGCTCCATTTCAACGGTCTGATAGACGCAAACCTCTTCAACTGTTGCGCCCAGCGCCGTGAGGCCCTCGGCCAATTCGCCGGAGGCGGCCGATGCCTGTGGCAGAAGGACGTTCTTGCCTCTCATACCGAGCGTCTTGAATTCTTCCAGCAGACCCGCACTGGATTCGGTGCCGGCAACCAGGTCCGCCAAAATGCCAAAGCCGGCCAGCCGCAGGGCCGTCGTCTTGCCAATGACGGCAACTCTCAGCGAGCATAGCGCCCTGGCGTCCAGACCGTTCAGCCGCAATCGTTCGAAGAAGAACCTCACGCCGTTGGCGCTTGTAAAGATGAGCCAGTCAAATCGCTCAAGCCCCTTGAGCAGACCATCGAGCTTCGAGTAGTCATCCAGGCCCACGCACTTGACGATGGGCCGATGCACGATGGTGCCGAGGTGCGTGTATTTTTCAGGGTGCGTGCCGAGGACAAGGACTCTTGATTTCCTGCCGAACCAGTTCAGTTTCTCGTGAAGCTCCACCACTTTGCCGACAATGAAAATGGCGGGAGTCGATAAATCAGCTTCTCGGACGGTCTGAACGAAGTTCTCCAGAGTTCCCGTAATGACTCTCTGGTTGTAAAAGGTGCCTCTTTCAATGGCGGCGATCTTCGTTTGCGGGGACCAGTTTGCTTTGAGCAGGGAATGAACGATCTTCTGAATGTTGTTGACGCCCATCAGGAAAATAAGGGTGCCAGCGTTTGGAATTTCGATTTCCTTTTCATCTTTTCGGTGCCCCGTCACGATGGCGATGTTGGGGGTGAAATCGCGATGCGTCGGGGGAATGCCGGCGTAGGAGGGAGCCGCCAGTGCGCTGGTGACACCCGGCACCACTTCGAAATCCACGCCCGCCTCGGCACACGCTTCAGCTTCCTCGCCGCCGCGGCCAAACAGAAACGGGTCCCCCCCTTTGAGGCGAACGACGACGTAATGTTCCGCTGCTTTTTCGATCAGCAGCGCGTTGATTTGCTCCTGGGGCATCGTATGCCGGCTGGCGAATTTGCCGACCGTTATTATTTCGGCTTCGGCTTTGGCCAGTTGCAGCAGCTCGGCCGAAATCAGATGGTCATGCAGGATGACGTCAGCCTGACAGATCAATCCATAGCCCTTCAGCGTAATCAGCTCGAAGTCGCCGGGGCCTGCACCCACGAGATAGACTTTTCCCTTTGACATCAATTGTCCTAAATCAGAGGCTTCTTCTTGAGAAAAATGAAGATTTTTCTACATTCTCACAAGCAAGAAAATCACGGCCAAAGCCATGTATGAACGCCGGGAAGAGCAGTCTCCCGCAAGCTTCCCGTTTACTTTTTACCATCTTTACACTATATTCTCCCCATTCTTCGTCTATATCTATAGTCGGAGCATACGTGAAAGTCAAGCGAAAACACCAGGCTGCCGAGGTCGTGCAGGCAAAGGGCAAGACTCTTCACACTGCAGAAAGGGCTATTATGGACAATCTCGACCGCCGAATACTCCAGGAGCTTCAGAACGATTTTCCTTTGAAGGAAAGGCCGTACGATGTTGTGGCTGAGCGGCTGAAGATACCCACAGAGGAACTCTGGGCCCGAATCCAGCGGATGCTCAGCGAGGGAGTGATTCGGCGTATCGGGGCCAGTGTTGACTCCAGGAAGTTCGGTTTTCGAAGCACGCTGGCCGCCGTGAGTGTTGAGCCTGAGCTTGTGGACCGTGCGGCCGAAGTCATCGGTCAGTTTCACGAGGTTACCCACAGCTATCTCCGCGACGATGCCTTCAACATCTGGTTCACGATCATTGCGCCTGACGATGAGAGAATAGATGATATTCTCGAACAAATCCGCCGTTGCCTGTCTCTTGAAAAATCGAAGGTGCTCAATCTGCCGGTCAAGCGGCTGTTCAAGCTGGATGCCCGCTTCAGCGTTTCGAATCATCCCTGATGACGGGCTGGAATGGGTTAAATGGGGTTGTCGCCGTGGCATTTCCCGCCCTGATTTGGTCCTCGGTCCTGAAGACTCCGGCAGGATCGGAAAAATCTCAAAACCGAGAAAAAGCCGCGAAATCAGCCAATGAACGCGGCTTAGGCTTCAATTAGGATGTTGAACGGGACGGATCGTTCGTATACAATAATTCGAATATTGCTCGGTTTAGGCTGCGCTTTGCAGGGTAGTTGAACGGTTGCCGACTGCGCTGTTCTTATGATGGCCCTGTGCAGACCAGCGGATTGGAAAAACGAGGGCAGGTTGGGCAAAGTGTACCATGCTTGTCAGCCGGTCATATCGTACCTCTTGGAGTACGTGACCCTGTTTTGACTTGCGTCAGTTGTGCCGAGAGGGAAGTTTGAACCATTGTGCTTGGAAGCGAACAGCGTGAAATGTTGAATTTGACGTAGGCAGATACTTCAAGAAGATACCTAAGATGCAGTGAGGCAAGTTATGAGAAACGGCAGGATTCTGATTGTGGATGACGATCCTGATTTCGTTGCAGTTATGAAGGTTATCCTGGAGGGTGATCATTATGCCGTGGCTGCGGCGCCCGACAAAGTCGAAGGGATGAGGCGGATTCAGGCGGATAAGCCGGACCTCATCATCATGGACGTCATGATGTCCACGTGGTCGGACGGGTTTGAAATGTCCAGGGAGCTGAAAAAGGACCCGCGGTATGAAGGTATCCCCATTCTCATGCTGACCGGAGTCGAAGAAAGAACCGGCATCGGTTTCAAATCCACTGCCGGAGACCCTGAGTGGCTGCCCGTGAATGGATTCCTGGACAAACCCGTAGATCCCCAGGTCTTGCTGGATGAAGTCAACAGACTCCTGTCTCAGAAAGCTTGAAATGGAGCCGGTACCTGAGAATATCAGACTGCTCAAAGGCGCTTACTGGCTGGCTAAACTCCGCTGGATAGCCATTGTTTATGTTATTGTGGGTACTTACGTCACGCATGAAATTTTACGCGTGGATCTGAACGACGTGGCCCTGTACGTTATTGCGGGCTTGCTTGTGGTGTACAATATTACAGTGCTGGTATTGCTGAATCGTCTGATGAGGGCCGATCAACAGGTTCCGTGCAGGGCCATCAACAAGCTCGTTTCCGCGTATCACGTCATTGGGTGGGTGTTGTTGAATCGCTTCACGAAAATCGATCCGAAGGTCTCGTGCAAAGCCGTCAGCAGGATTATCAACTTGCAGATATGCACGGACCTGCTTCTTCTGACGGTTCTGCTGCATTTTTCCGGCGGCATTGAGAACCCGCTCGTTTTCTACTTCATCTTTCACATGATTATCGCAAGCATTCTGCTTTCGATGCGAGAGAGTTATTTGCAGGCAACCTTCGCCGTTTGCCTCTTCGGTCTTTTGGTTCTGCTCGAATACAAGCAGATTATACCCCACTATTGCCTCACTGGATTTGTTCCCCGTTGTCTGGGCCGGGAAAAGCTGTACGCGCTCGGCACCTTTTTCGCTTTCACGACGGCGGTTTATTTGGCCGTGTACATGGCCAATTACATCGCCATAAGGCTCAAGCACACCGAGTATGCTTACAGGCAGGCGAACATAATGCTCCGGGAGAAAGACCGGGTAAAGGACGAGTACGTTCTGCGCGTCACGCATGATATCAAGGGCCATCTGGCTACGATACAGGCCTGTCTGGCGGTGGTCGCCGGCAAACTGACCGGGCCCCTCGGCGCCGAGGAGACGGACCTTATCCGACGGGCGTATGCCCGATCCATCAAGCTTGCCGACTTTGTCAAGGCGCTGCTGCGTCTGACGCAGTTACGGCTGAGCGACAAATCGGAGATGGACGTCTTTTCGTTGCGCGACGCCATACAGAATGCGGTCGGCGCGGCCGAAACCAGGGCGCAGGAGAAATCCATTACCCTGGATTGTGCCATCGAGTCGTCCGTGGATGACATTTTCGGAGATCGGTTTTCAATCGAAGAAATGATTACGAATCTCCTGCTGAACGCCGTTAAGTACACTCCCGAAAAAGGAACCGTCAGGATCGATGCTCGCGACGAGAAAAGTTGGGTGCTCCTGGAAGTCGCCGATACGGGCATCGGCATACCCGAAAAGGAGCTGGACAAGATATTTGACGAATTCTACAGAGCGACCAACGCCAGGCAAGCCGAACGGGACGGCACGGGCCTTGGGTTGTCGATTGTCCGGCTTATTGTAGAGAGACACGGCGGCCGGATACACGTCGAAAGCAAGGAAGGCCGCGGCACGAAGTTTACACTGGAGCTGCCGAAAGGCCAGCGTTCGTAGGCCGGTGAAGTCCGGCCCAGGTGCATGAGCTGAATTTATTGTTAAGGTAAGAAGCAGAATCGTGAAGAACAAGACGATATTTACATCAGTGATAAACGTTATCAGGCAGATGAGATGGCCTGCAAGGATTCTCCTGTTGATTGTCCTGGCGTCTCTTTTCGTCGTCGGAACGGTTGAAGTTACCGGCCAGCCGGGCTTTTGCAATTCCTGTCACATCATGAAATCCTATTATGCGAGCTGGAAACAGTCGGGCCATTCGAACGTCAACTGCCTTGACTGCCATTTGCAGCCGGGTTTTACCGGCTTCGTAAGAGGCAAGATCAACGGGCTTGCCCAAGCGGTCGATTGCATAGTGGGCAGGGTCGGAACCAATCCGAGCGCCACGGTAAGTGACGCTTCCTGTCTAAGGCCCGAATGTCACAATGTTGACGAAGTCTCATCCGCCAAGATCGACTATCACGGCGTCAAGTTCACGCATGAAAAGCACCTGTCAAAGGTTGTCGACGGAATAAAAATATCGTGCGGCACGTGCCATAGTCATTTCGAGGGGAACGAACATTTCAGCGTCAGAAACGATGCTTGTTTTGCGTGCCACTTCCTCCGGTCTGACACCGACGGCAAACTGGTTCGGACAAGCTGCCAAAACTGTCACGAAGTTCCGAACAAGGTGGTCAAACGCGGCCTGGTGACAATCAACCACGCCGAGTTCGTTTCGTATAAGGCAAGTTGTGAAGGGTCCTGTCACAAGAACGAGATACGCAAGATAAGCAAGGTGGACGATCGCTCGTGCCTGAGCTGCCACAGCTTCAGCATGGCCCCGAACACCGACAGCGCAGAATTGCACAACGCTCACACGGCCGATGAAAAGGTAGAGTGCTTCGGATGTCATGGGCAAGTGCTGCACGGCCGCACGGCGGTGCCGTCTCTGGCGGAGATGATGGATTGTCAAAACTGCCATAGTGATACGCATCAGGCCCAGCGCACGATTTACGCGACCGAGCACCCGATGCAGGACGAAAAAACCGACCGCGTTCTGAGTCCGATGTTTCTGACGCACGTGGAATGCACGGGGTGCCATATCGAGCGGGTGCAGAGAAAATCGGGCGTACTGGATAGTTTCGGAACGGTCGCCAAGGCGGTCCCCCGGGCCTGCGATACCTGTCATGAGGAAGGGACGGGGCAGAAGTACGTACCGTTCTGGCAGGGACAGATCAAGGCGAAGTATGAGCAGGTCAGGCTGAGGATCGATAATCTTGATGCCCGGTCGCAGGTCGAGACCAATCAGGAGACGGCCCAGAGACTGCGTGACAGCGTGACGCAAGCCCGATTGATTCTGGAGTCCGTTGCGGCGGATAGTAGCTGGGGCGTTCATAATTTCAAGTACACCGAAGCCATGCTTCTGGGCGCCGATGAAATAGTCAGTGGGGCAAAATAGGTTGATCCCGATGGAATTCAGACCACATAGAGGATGTATTGGCCGTGTTGCCGTGGTCATTGCCGCGGCGGCGTTGGCAAACTCGGTCCTGATGGATTTGGTTTGGGCGGGGTCCGACGGACCGCACCATTCTTTTCTTGGAGGTCCGTGGGAGCTTGTCGTCAAGATGGGGCTGGAGGGAGATGGGCTGCGCTTCCCTCTGGCTGTGTCCGACGAAAGTAAGCCTCAGAAATTCGATACCGTCTTACCGGTTACGGGGACCCCCATCCAGGTCAAGCTCGAACAATACGTCCCAGACCTGGCATGGCAGACCGTTGCCGTCGAACAGCCGGGCGGTGGAATCGTCGCGAAGCTGACCGTCAAAGGCAAGGACCTGGACCAGGATATCTGGCTGAATCCGGACGACCCGGCACGGCAATCGATATCTTCCGCCGTTGGAGGCGTCGCTATAAAGAGGTTGTATAATTCCGATACGGCCGAAGCCCTCGTGCGCGGGCTGACGCATCCGAAAGCAGTCGGCATTGTGTCGGTCTGGCTGGAGGACGGCAACCAGCCGTTTGAATGTGTAGCGAAGAAGGCCGAGCCGATAACCATACCAGGGTCCGGATATAAGCTGACCGTTTTGGAATATATGCCGCACTATTCGATTGATACGAAAACCAAGAAGGTGTTCAACCAGTCGGACAAGCCCATCAATCCTGCGATCAAGTTAGCCATCCGCGACGGGCGAAAGACCTCCGAACAATGGCTTTGGGCGAAGTTTCCGTCGTCCCCGCACGAGAAAACGAAACTTCCCTTGCGTATGAGATTTACCGATTTTAACCTTCGCGGCGATGATAAGGGCACGTACATCCTTGCGGTCGCAGGTGGAACCAGGTCCTGGTTACTTTTGTCTAAAAATGGGGAAAAACGCGCTGAAAACGCGGTTTTTTGGCAGCCGTATCCGTTTGCCGACAAGGAATACTCTTTCAGTATCGAAAAGATTATGGATGGGGCGATAATTAAGACCGAGTGGAAAAACAACTCCGAAAGGCTGCTGTGCCCGGCCATTGTTGCGACGATTGAGGAAGGCGGCACGTCTGAGCAGGCTGTTTTGGAGTTGAACAAGCCCCTTCACCACAAGACGAAGTCCGGCATGTTAGTGCTGCTTTATCGACGCAGACCCGCGCCGCTCCAGAACGGTCAAGCGAGCGCGTCCCTGAATGAAGCGTGCAGTACAAGACGGCCCATTGATACGAGTGTGTTATGAACGTAAGCGATCTTTTGAGGGTGTAGTAATGTCAGAAAGAATTTGCCGAACAGCAGTTGTCTTTGCGTGCATCTTAATCTCAACCGGTCTTGCGGTGGAAAAGCCGACAACGCCCCAGCAAACGTGCGTTACGGAAGAATGTCACGCAGACTACGGCAAGAAGGCTTACGTCCATGGGCCGGTAAGTCTTGGCGACTGCAAAGCGTGCCATAAGTCACTGAACCCGCAGGAGCATACGTTTGAGTATGACCGAAAAGGCAGAGACCTTTGCGAGTACTGTCATTTGGAGCAGGCGACCAAAAAGAACGTTCATGAGCCTTTGAAAACCGGCGAGTGCACCCAGTGCCATGATCCTCACAGCAGCGACAACAAGTTCCTGCTGCCGGAAAAAACGGTCGCTGCTCTTTGCGACAACTGTCACAAAGTCACGGAGGGGCGCACGTTTCTTCACGGCCCGACCGCCGTGGGTGAGTGCACGGTGTGTCACCAGTCTCACAGCTCCGATTTTCCGAAGCTGCTGGTCAGCGATCCCGCCGGGCTTTGCTTTTCCTGCCACGTTGTGACGCAAAGCGAATTGAAGAAATTTGAGTTTATCCACGAGCCCGCGAAGAACGACTGCATCGGCTGTCACGATCCACATGGAGCCGATAATGCAAAGATGGTCAAGAATCTCGCACCCTTCCTTTGCTACACGTGCCACGAGGACATACAGAAAATTGCCGAAAACTCCAAGTATCAGCACAGTGTTGTGAGGGATATCGGCGGTTGTATGAACTGCCATACGCCGCACGCGTCAACCGTTAAATTTCTGCTGAAAAAAGATGCGGCAAGTCTTTGCATGGCGTGCCACGATAAACCCGTGGGAATAAGCAAAGACGAAGTTCTTCCGGCTTTCACCGATCAGATCAAAGACAAGAAATTTCTGCACGGACCCGTCGCGGAGAACAATTGCAGCGGCTGTCACATTACACATGGAAGCGACCACTTTCGTCTGTTGGCAAGGGAGTATCCCCCGCAGTTTTACGCCCCGTTCAGCAAAGAGAATTATGCACTCTGTTTTAGCTGTCACCCTGAGAGCGTGGTCCTGACGCGCGAGACGTCCGACCTGACGGACTTTAGAAACGGCAACATGAATCTGCATTATGTTCACGTGAATAAGCCCGATAGAGGCCGGACGTGCCGCTCCTGCCACGCCACGCACGCCAGCAACCTGCCCAAGCATATTCGCGAAAGCGTGCCCTACGGAGTATGGAACCTGCCGATACAATTCGAGAAAACCGCAACGGGCGGCGGATGCAGGCCGGGCTGCCATTTGCCCTATACGTATGATCGCCAGACTCCGGTTGTCTATGAAAAACCATAATTCATTGCGTGTGTTGGGATTTGGAAGGAGCCGACGGCTTCGGAAAGGCAAATTCATGATGTGGCCGGTACAAAAACGGAGTATTCTGGGTGTTGTCACGTTTGTCCTTGCACTGCTGGTGCTGACTGCGACCTCCCCGAGCGAAGCGGCGCTGCGAAAAGTAAGCGTCGCGGACACCATGCCGGAGTTTTCCCTGCAGGGCGCAGACGGCGGCGCCGCATTCGCCTATAAGCACGGCGGCGGCAAAGTCCTGGTGCTCGCTTTTCTGCCGACGGCTCAGGACCGATTGGAACGCGCCGTAACAGACATCGAAGCGCTTGCAAAGAGCTTTCCGGAGCAGGCTAAACAGATCGATTTTGCATGTGTGATCAGCGGACCCGTGGAAAAGGACCTTCTGAAGTCGCTCAAACCTTCCTCGGAGCTTGGCTTTCCCATAGTGCTCGATGGTGAGTATCACTTGTGGGGCACACTGGGTGTCATCGCGGCCCCGACGTTTTTGATCGTCGGAAAAGATGACAAAATCCTTTGGATAAAGGCGGGATACGGCTACGACTTTGTTCCCGTAGCACGTGTCTATGTGAACCAAGCCCTGGGCATTGCCCAGGAAACTACTCCAGAGGAAGCCCATCACATCAAGGCATTGACGAATGACTCGGTCTCATCCCGTCTGCAGAGGCATCTTCAAATGGCCAAGATTCTTGAGCAGAAAGGCCGTCTCGAATCGGCCGCCGCCGAGATTCAGAAGGCGGCGGAACTCGATCCCAACTCCATCGAGCCCGGCCTGGAGCTGGGCGAGCTTTACTGTCGAGCCGGCCGCACCGCAGCCGCTTTGGAATTGGCAGAGAAGCTCAAAGCCACCGGACGGACCGATAAGGCAAGAGTGCTCCTGATATCCGGCTGGGCCAGACGTCAAATGGGTGAGCTTGAGCCGGCGGAGAAGCTTCTAATCGAGGCCACAACGCTTGATCCGAAATCCATTCGCGCCTTGTTTGAGCTGGGAAAGGTTTATCAGGCCAGAGGGCAAATGGACAAAGCCGTCGAATTCTATCGCAAAGCGTTGGCTGTTGTTTTCGCTGAGTCCGAAGAGGCGAAGGTCGCGAATTGACGGCGTCTGTAACTTCGTTTCTCAAAAACGAGAAACAAGGATTAGTCTTGGGGTTGCAACGTAATAACCAATAAAAATCTTGCGAATTATTTCCCAACGTTCGCTTTGACAGCTTGACTTGGGCGTCAAACTTGCATATAATAATAAATGGAAGTGTGATGAGTCTGGAGGCAGCTCTATAACAGTAAACTTCCTTTTTTGGAGCAGGTTGGTCTCCGGCGAGTGTGGATGAGATGTGCGCCGGCGGTGGATGAAAAGTGGACTTGGGGGCGGGATGGAGAAGTGGTCATGAAGCTGAGTTTTGTAAAAGTGGCGTTGTTGGCCGCCTTGGTTGGGCTGTTGGCACAGCCGGTCGTGATGGGAATAGCACACTCCGACTTGTTCGGATGCAACGGATGTCATACGCCGCATAACGCGGAAGCATTGCCGGGCGTGCCGTTGTGGAATGGTCTCGAGACCAAAACGACCTTTACGATGTACTCCAGCGCCACGTTCCAGGGCACGATTGACGGCCAGCCCAGTGGGACTTCCAAGCTGTGCTTAGGCTGCCACGATGGAGCCAATCCCGACTTCGCCTGGATGAATCCGCAACACGCCTTCGGCGCCGGCGAGCTGGCAAACTCGCACCCCATTTCGTTTGTGTACGATTCAGCGTTGGCTACCCTGGATGGTGCATTGAAAGACCCTTCTGTGGCAAGCACTCTTGGGGGAACCATCTCCGAAGACCTGCTGGATGCGGAGAGCAAAGTGCAGTGCGCCAGTTGCCACGACGTGCATTCGTCCGGCATCGGCGACAAGCTGTTGCGGGGTTACGAATACGGCAACGGACACGGCCCCGAGCTGTGCCGTATGTGCCACATCAAGTAATCCGTAACGCTCCAGAAGAGTGAAACATTTTCGTGTACGCAAGCAGGGTTCTGCGATCCGGCAGTCTGCATCCAGGTCGGGCCCCATAAAATCCATTGTGTGCCTACTGGTACATACGCTGCGCAGACACACGTGCTTTCGGATCGCGCGGTGCCGGCACAAATGGCCTTGTGTGACGAACAGCCTGCTCTGTACATCGCGTGGCCGAAGCGCGACTGCGCCCAAATCGCGGCCGTGCATGAATCATGCCGTGTGGGCCGGACACTCACAAAGTCGAATTGTACAGGTCCGGGAATGGGACGGCTTCGAGCAATCCGATTCGGTGTGTCACCGGGGGCGCTGGGCAATTCCAGGGGGCCGGTTTTCTCGGGCAAATAATGAGCTCTTTGCCGGTCAAAAAGAGACGCACTTTACTCATCCAGCCCTACTGAAATTGCCGAAGTAATAATCATGAGAATACACAAATCCGTGTTACTCAAGGGCTTAGCACTTTTGGGCGTGATTTGGACCGTGTGCCTTTTCGCGGGGTGTCGGTCTGCCGAAGTCGAGCGGGCCGTCTCGGAGCCGGTGTTCTTTCCACCCGCTCCTGAAGCGGCGCGCTTACAGTTTCTCAAGTCCTTCGCCGGCCCCGAGGATCTCGGTAAAGCGACGGCCAGTCCCCTCGAGCGGTTTGTGCTCGGCGAGCCCGAAGCGGCGGAGGGTATCGCAACGCCTTATGGAATGGCCATCTTCGAAGGCAAATTGTACGTCTGTGACGTGGGCCGCAGGATGGTTGAGGTGTTTGATCTTCGCAAGCGAACGTTTGGCTATTTGACAAAAGACCGGCGCTTGATGAATCCCGTGAATATTTGCATTGACGACGACGGCTCGAAATACGTTGCCGATCCGATGGCGGGCGTCGTGTTTGTTTTTAACAGGGACGACAACCTCAGCGCCATGCTGGGGCAACAATTGAAGATTAGCCCTATCGACGTGGTTGTTCGCGACTCGCTGTGCTACGTCACTGATTACACCAGCAACCAGGTTGTTGTCCTGAATAAGACAACCGGGGAAGAGATCACGCGCGTAGGCCAGAGACGGTTGACCGAAGGACAGGTCCAGCCTCTGGCTGAAGTGCCCCCCGGAGAATTCACGCTCATCAGCGATCTGGCTCTTGATCAGCAGGGCGGCATCTACGTCACTGACAAAGCCGCAGCGCGGATCACGCAGTTTGATCCGTCCGGAATATTCAGGCGAACCATCGGCCGGCTGGGTGACAATATCGACGAGCTTGTCAGGCCGAAAGGCATTGCCGTCGACAGGGCCGGCAGGATATGGGTGGTGGATGCCGCGACGGAGGTCGCCAAGATATACAATCAACAGGCCCAGCTCCTTTTGTTTTTTGGCCTGCCCGGCAATGAGCCCGGGACGATGAATCTGCCGGCCAAGATTATTCTGGATTACGACAATGTCGCGTTATTTCAGCCATATGCCGTCGAAGGGGCCAACATAGAATTTCTCGTTCTGGTCTCGAATCAGTACGGCTCAAACAAGATCAGCGTTTATGGTTTTGGCAGCTTTCCTGTTCATGGAAGGATGGTGGCCCAGGGGGAAAAACTTGCTGCGAGCGCCGGGTCTGAAAACAGATTGAAGCCGGAAATCGGCTCTTCCCCGGCCCCTGCGAGGCCGGGCACAGAGAGGCTCGGCAATGATGCGCTCGATCAGACGAAGAAGATCGCCGAACTGTACAGTGCAAGCATGGGGTTCTATCGCGCCGGGCAGCTTGAAAAGGCGCGAGAGGGTTTCGTCGAGGTCCTCAACAGCGGTTTGATTCCCGGCGATATGGCCAAGACGCTCAGGGGTTACATCGCGGATATCGACAGGGTCGCGGCCGAAGGTGACCGGGAAAAGGAAGTTGCAGACCTGTATTACCGCAGCATGGCGCTTTACCGCGGCGGCCAGCTCGAAAAGGCTCGGGAAGGCCTGATGAGAGTCTTGAAGAGCGGCTCGATTCCGCCGGCCATGACAAAGGCCATAGAGGACTGTCTGGCGGATATTGACAACGCCTTAGCCTCCCGGCGGGGCAACCGCCGACGGTAAACACCGGGGGAACGAAGTTTGAAGACCGGTCGGCAGGAGATCTCTCTCAGGCGGCCGGACTGAAGTTATGCGTGGTTCGAAAAAACACAACGTGGTATCGTTTCGAATGGGACCGGCATCCGTCGGCGTCGTGCTGCTTGTCGGCCTGGGGGCGTCAGTTCTGAGCTGTGACGAGATTGAGCGTCAGCAGATGCTCACATTCTTCTTCGACGGGGTTCCGCCGCTGGGTTCGCGGAGCTTCGAGGAGGAGCTTGTCAATTCCAATTCTCAGGAGTCTGAGCCGGGCGGACAAGAACCCGTCTGGTACGTGCATGAGCCCCGAAAGGACTGTGCGAACTGTCATCAGAAGCAGAGAACAGGACGCTTTTCTGGTCAAACGCGTCTGATCGCACCGGTGCCGAAGCTGTGCCACAACTGTCACCCGGACTATACGGCGTCTGCGTTGTTTGTTCATGGGCCCGTGGCCGTCGGTCAATGTCTGTTCTGCCACAATCCTCACAAGAGCAAGATCAAACACCTGCTCAACGGGCCCGAACCCAAGCTCTGCTATTTTTGCCACGACGTGAGCATGGTCGAGCTAATACCCGCCCACCTGACGCAGCAAACCTCCGCGTGTACGGACTGCCATAATCCGCACGCAGCTTCGACAAAGGCTCTTTTGAAAGGTGCTATTTCTCCACCGGCCGGCGCACCAACGGCCGGCGGGACGACCGGCGCAACGGTGCAGGACAACGTTGCGCCCGTGAAGGAACGCAGCGCCGGCGCCCCCCGCGGGCCGTCAGGGACGGCGGATCAGGCTGCGCTTGAAAGGCAGAATTTGTTCGAAGTCTTCTGGCAGGTGACCAGGCTCATCGAGCAGGGCGATCTGAAAAAAGCCAGAGCACAGCTTGAAGCGCTTAAAGACAACAAGGCACTCACGCCGGAGGAGCGAGAGAAAATCCTGAACGTGCTCAGGCTTATGGACGGCGCCTCAACCGAGGTCAAGCCGAGTGGATCCGGAGCAAAACCCGAAAAAAGCGGCGATTTGATGAGCAAACAGGAACGAGAAGTCGCTGACCTCTACTACCGGAGCATGGCATTTTACCGCGATGGTCAGCTTAAAAAAGCAAAAGAGGGTTTTATCGAGGTTTTGAAAAGCGGACTGATTCCCGATTCGATGGCGGAAACAATACGCCGCTATGTCTTGGATATAGACCTCAGGCTGGTCCAGGGGCCGTAGCCCTGAACGTTAGGCTTGAAACAGGCCGGCTGAGAAGTTGCGGCCTGCTGTTCGACTGCGATAGGGATGACTGATATTGTGTGATAACCGGACCTGAAAAACGGGGCCGTTGAACTGAAGGGGCTTGGCGCATTGCTGAACCGACTGCACAGTAGGATAGAACGCTCGGCTGGTGAACGGATGCTTGCACGCAGGATGCGCCGAGTCCCCGCGCTGTGCTGTATGAGCCTGATCGCTGCTCTTCTGGCGGGCTGCGAGGTCAACGTCGGCGGCAAGCAGCGCCCTCTTGTCAGGCATGACAGAATTCAGGGTGAGGTGGAGCTGGTCGCTGAGAGGCGCACCGACGAACAAGGCACAAGCGGGAACACGCGCGAGAGCAAAACGAACGTGTTCGAGGAGCGGCTGCGGCTCAAGACGGACGGCGACATCTACCACCCGGATTTCCTGTTTTACAACGCCGTCATCGGCATGGGGCTTGCCCAGCAACATGCCTGGCTCGACGGTGAATCTGACACGCATGACGAATCGCTGAACGACTACAGTGTATTCGCCCAGCTCTTGAGAGGAAAATCGTATCCGACGACTTTCTATGCGACCCGGTCGGAGGAGCTGATATCGCGGCAGTTTCTGGGGGCCTTGAGAACGGAACGGGAGAACAAGGGTGCGACCTTGTCCCTGCGATCCGAGGACTGGCCCATGACGTTCCAGTACACAACCAGCAAGAGCGACCAGGATGAGCTTACCACACCCGCCGCGGACTTCTTCGCCCGGGACGACCAGCGGTTCAGGTACTCTGCGACTCATAACTTCGGCGACTTGTCGCATATCAGTTTCGATTTCGACAGGACCGAGGTTTCGCAGCGAAGCCCCGGGGCCCTGGTCGAAACGGATACGAATCGTTATACGATGCTGCACGATTTGATCTTCGGCGGCGACGAGCAGCATCGGCTCGACTCTTTTATCAACTACGTCGATCAGTCCGGCTCGTTTGACTTCGAGAACCTCCAGGTGGAAGAGCGTTTGAAGCTCCAGCACCTCAACAGTTTCCTGACCAACTACAAGCTCCGATTTGCAGACTATTCGCGAGAAACCGTCGGGAACAAGGAGATGCGCGGCGAAGCGGGTTTCGAGCACAGATTGTACGAGAGCCTCGTAACAACGGCGAACGTGTTCACTTCGGAAACGGACCTCGAAACGCAGGGGGATCTGACCCAGAAAGGCGGCATGGCCGGCCTGAATTATCGAAAGAACAATCCCTGGGGCGTTTTGCTCGGCACCTATACAGCGAGCCTGACCCAAAGCGATCAATCGGGCGGCACCGGCACGGGAGTCGTCATCAATGAATCCCACACGGCCACGGAGCTGGTTCCCGTAGAGCTTGACAGGGTCAATATCGACGTTTCGACGATTCGCGTCAAAGACAGCGTTGGATTGCTGTACCAGGAAGGGGAGGATTACACGATCACCCAGCGGAACGGGCGCGTGTGGTTGAATATCATCACGGTCGGCGGCGCCATTCCGCCGAATTTAACGGAAGGGCAGGAGTTCTTCGTCGATTACAACTTCTTCATCGAGCCCGAAAGGCAGGAAGACACGCTCCGCCAGAGCGTCACCCTCCGGGAGCGCTTCGAGAACGGCTTCTCGGTCTATTACGCCCATCGGCGGCAGGATGAGGACGTCAGCTCAACCGTTACGGCTATTACGCCGGACGAGTACACCGTCAATATGATCGGAACCGACTACACGAACAAAGGGCTTTTCTTGCAGGCCGAGTACAGCGACGAGAACTCGACTCAGATTCCGTCCACGAGCAAGAAGCTGCAGGGCCGGTATAGCTGGCCCCTCAGCCCGGATACGAGTGCGAGTGTCGCCGTGTTGAATCACTGGCTGGATTTCGGCGAGCCGGACGCACGAGACGTTGTGCTTTTCAAGACCGGCGCCGAGGTGTTCAGCCGATTGACGGACAAGTACGGCGTCTCCGCCCGCGCCGACTATCGCGATGAGGATGATACGCGATTCGGCGCGACCCGGGGATTCCAGTTCAATTCCGAATTGCAGTATAATGTCCGCCAGTTGAGCGTCGTTACCGGCGTCGAATTCAACACGCTCAGTCGCAGGAGCGACGAGATCGACGGCAGTTTCCTGTATTTTCGGCTGAAACGTTTCTTCTGAGCGAACCAGGGAAATAAATAATGGCAATGAAAAAGAAAACGTCCACGGCAGGTCATCTCCTTGTGCGATTGCATATTCTGGGGCTGGTGTTGCTGGTGGTGTGCGTCGGATGCCAGAGCCGGCGAGCCGAACTGCCCTTCCGCTCGGGGCCGGCGCGGGTCTGGCCCGAGCCGCCGGAGGCGCCGCGCATCAGGTACCTCGGCGTCATTTCGACCGAAGCGGACTTGAAGAGGCAAGCCTCGTGGATGGAGGGGCTGGGCGATTTGCTCTTCGGCAGGAAGGATATAGGCGTCCTTGTTGCTCCCTACGCGGTGGCTGTTGACCAAAGCGGCAGACTGTTCGTCACGGATGCGGCCGGAGCGGTCGTTCACGTGTTCGATCTGAATACGCGCGGGTACAAACAATTTGCGGACCTGACCGGTCAGGAGAAACTGCGCAAACCGGTCGGCCTGACAATCGTTGACAACCGGATCTATGTCGTCGATAGCGCGCTGCGGAAAATCTGTGTCTTCGAGAAAAACGGCCGGTTCGTTTTTTCTTTTGGAGGCGAGCGGCTTACAAGACCCTCCGGAATTGCGTACCGCGCGGACGACCAGACGGTGTACGTGGCGGACACGGGGCGACACGCGATAGACGTATTCACCACGGGCGGAAAATTTATCCGGCAAATCGGCGCCAGAGGCGTATCGCCGGGGATGTTTAACTTTCCCACGCATGTGTGGTTTGACGGCCGCGGCAACCTGTACGTCAGCGACACATTGAATTACCGGATTCAGGTGTTCACGCGGGAGGGGAATTTCCTCACGACGTTCGGCCGCCAGGGCGACCGGCCCGGCAACTTTGCCCATCCGTGCGGCGTGGCCACGGATACGTTCGGCAACATCTACGTGACGGACCGGCAGTTTGAAAACATCCAGATTTTCGACCCGCAGGGCCATATTCTCATGGCTTTCGGCGAGGAAGGGACACAGCCCGGCCAGTTCTGGCTGCCGGCCGGCATCTTCATCGATGGCCGTAACAGAATCTACGTCGCCGATTCATTCAACAAGCGCATCCAGATATTCGAGCTTCTGGAGTAAAACGATCCATGAAAATCAAACGGACTATTCTGATAACGTTGGTTGCGATCGCGGTGACGTCGGGCTCGACCGCAAGGGCCCTGACGGAAGGCTCGCCGCATGACTTGTCGGCCGTGACCGGGGGCAATACCTGCGGTTTCTGCCACACGCCCCACGGAGCACTGAGCGGCACTCCGCTGTGGAGTCACAAGCTCTCCAGTGCGGTTTACAGAATCTATCAAAGCTCGTCTCTGGAGGCCACGGTCGGCCAGCCGACCGGCTCAAGCAAGCTGTGCCTGAGCTGTCATGACGGCACCGTGGCCCTGACCGAGACCGTCGGCGGCGGCTCCAGGGGCGGCGCGTATATCACCCCCGGCGGGGCGAACCTCGGCACCGATCTCTCGGACGACCACCCCATCAGTTTCGTCTATTCCTCTGCCCTGTCGGCCGAAGACGTCCAGATCCGTCCGCCTTCGGCGTTGCCCGAACAGCTCAAGCTCGACCGGGCGGGCGAGCTGCAATGTACCACGTGTCACAACCCTCACGAGAACCTGTACGGCAATTTCCTCGTGATGTCCAATCGCCGCTCCGCTCTATGCGTGGCGTGCCATGATTTATCGGGATGGCGGCTTTCGACGCACGAAAGCTCGGCGGCCCTGACGTCGGTCGCAAACGATTCATACCTGCAGAGCAGCGAGCACGCCACCATGGTGGAAAACGGCTGCCAGAATTGCCACAGGTCTCACTCGGCCGGCGGACATGAGCGGCTGCTTCATTTCGCCAGGTCGGAAGACAATTGCCTGAGCTGTCATGACGGCACCGTGGCGAGCTCTAATCTGAGATCCGATCTGTCGAAATTCAGCCGGCATGATGTGATTCGATATGACGGCATCCACGATCCGACCGAATCGCCGCTCGTGGCGGCCAGACACGTTGAATGCGTTGACTGTCACAACCCCCATGCGGTTCAGAACGCGCCCGCGCAGCCCCCGGTTGTGCCAGGGGCGATGCGGGAGGTTTCCGGCGTCACTATTTCCGGGGGCGTTATCCAGCAGGTGCAGCACGAATACGAGGTCTGTTTCAAGTGTCACGCCGATAACCCGAACCGGATTCCGTCCGCGATTACCCGGCAGATTACGCAGACGAACACACGGCTGGAATTCGATCCGGCCGCCGCCTCGTTTCACCCCGTGGTCTCGCCGGGCCTCAATCCGAACGTCCCCAGTCTGAAATCGCCGATGACCGCCGCGACGCTTGTTTACTGTATCGACTGCCATAATTCAGACGGCGCCTCGGGCACGAAAGGCCCCCACGGCTCCAGCCATCGCTATCTCCTCGCTTATCGGTATGAAACATCTGATTTCACGCCGGAGAGCAATTACTCCTACGAGCTCTGCTACCAATGCCACAGCCGGAACAGCATTTTGAACGACGAGAGCTTTCCGCAGCACCAGAAGCATCTGAATGAACAAATACCGTGCTCGGCGTGTCACGACGCCCACGGCATCAGCTCCGCTCAGGGCACCCGAACAAACAACAGTCATCTGATAAACTTCGATACGTCCATCGTGCGCTCCGATCCGGCGACGGGACGCCTGGAGTTCGAGGATATGGGCACGTTGCATGGGCGGTGTTACTTACAGTGTCACAACAAGCAGCACTCGCCACAAGAGTATTGAGAAAACAAATCGGGACAACCTCGTGCCAAAACGTCTGATCTGCTCAGAGCCCGTGAAGGAATTACATTCCGGCCCATGGCCTTGTGGAAACCTTGTCGCGGAGTCGAATGGTCGCCGGAGGCCATCCATCTTCACCTTGCGCCCTGCTCCACAGGGGTGCTGACCGGTT
>Ga0210377_10000208_pt1 | contig 55975 bp, 50 predicted proteins | sample PLM4_65_b1redo_FD_155480 | JGI IMG/M metagenome (GOLD analysis project Ga0210377, IMG submission 155480) | Groundwater sediment microbial communities from an aquifer in East River, Colorado, USA - PLM4_65_b1 redo | ecosystem: Environmental > Terrestrial > Soil > Riparian zone | place: USA: East...
GTTTGCTCCGGACGCGGGCGAGTCGGTGTCATCGCTGATTAAGAATCCGCCTCCCGGCGCACCCGTGCCTCCGATTCTGCCGCCGCAGGATGGGTACCTTTTCCTGGACAGGGCCAAGTTTGCCGGGTCATTCGCCGCTGACGTGAAAGCGGACGATGCCGCATTCATGGCTGATTCCCAAGTCCCATGGGGGATCGAAGCGCTCGGCGGAACCGTGTCTCAGCCCGCATGGCGCGCGAAGCCGAGTTGGTATCTCGTCGCCACGGACGACAAGATGATTCCGCCCGCTGCTCAACGGGCCATGTCCAAGCGCGCTGGCTCAACCGTGGTAGAGGTACGCGGCAGCCACGCCGTGTATGTGTCGCAGCCGCAAGCGGTTGCATCCATCATCAAGAAAGCAGCGAAGGGAGCTCCGCTGGCGATGAATCAAAGAACATCCTCGGCAACTGCGCAGCGATGAGCGTGCGCGTGCCCAACAGGTAGTCTGCATGAACGACGTGACTCGGCGAGCCGTGTCGTGCGCCGAACACGCCGAACACCGAACGATGAAGCGTCTCTATTTGATGTCACGACGCGAGGAACAGAGTTAGATAATTTCCCTGCCTCCCAGCCACCGTCAACGTGCCGGTTCGCTTGTTGACCCAGCCTTCTTCAGGATGGTCGTCAACCGGTTACGCTGCGGCGAGAGCCAGACTTCGAATAACGCTGATCGACGCACCGAGCGAGAATGTGCAACGACTGAAGCGCGCGACGGCCGTGCTGCCCGAAAACGATCGCACACATCGCAGACGACGAGGGTCGCCGCGGTGCGTCCGAACGTGACCTCGCCTTGGGTGCCGGCCTCCCGGCAGCCCGGACTTCTCCGGCTCCACGAGTTTGACCTTCGGTGGTGTTGCCGCAAGCGGGTTTACTTTTGCCGGCCCGTCGCAGACTCTCGCCTGGGCCGGCGGACAGCCCTCACCTTGCCGCTTTTTCCTCCACCGCAGAAGAACTGGTCGCCACCATCGGACTCGAGCCCCGACACACCCATTCCAGGCGGCATCTCGAGCGTCTCCAGGACCTCTCCTGTTCGGGGATCGACTCGCCGGACATCGCTCTGTTCACCCTCCCACGTGGCGTGCCAGAGCTCTCCGTCGACCCAGGTGACCCCGGTGACGAAGCGGTTGGATTCGATCGTTCGAAGAATCGTTCCGGTTTCGGGATCGATCTGATGGATCTTCCGGTCCCGATACTGCCCAACCCAGAGCGTTCCTTCCGCCCACGTGAGTCCCGAGTCACCGCCACCACCCGGCGCGGGGATTGTGGCGAGCACACGGCCGCTCGCCGGATCGATCTTCTGAATGCGATCCTCGGCGAGCTGAAAGAAGTGCTGTCCGTCGAACGCCGTTCCGGCATGCGCGGCGACATCGATCGAGCGCAGCGTCTTCCCGCTCGCCGGATCGAACGCATTCAGCTTGTCTCCGGCAGCAAACCAGACTTGCCGGCCGTCATAGGTGACTCCATGCACATGGTCGACACCGGGAAAGGGTCCGTACTCGCGGACGATCTGGGCCGCTGATCGCTTCATGTCTGCAATCCTAGTCACTCGCTTAGCGGAGCGGGGAGTAACAAGATCGTCGTGAATCCCGGCACTGACGGGGTCATCCAGCGACGCGCCCGCCCGCGACCGAACGACTGCAACCTGCCTGCTGCCGCAAACGAGTCGAGCGCGCGCTGCACGGTGCGCTGACTGGTTCCAAGCGCAAGCGCGAGGGCCGAGCTCGACCACGATTCACCGTCCGCGAGGAATGCGAGCACTGCCGCATGTTCCTCTTCGACCGGCCACGCCAGCACGACGACCTCCCGCGCCAGATGTGGCGCCAGAGCAAACCCTCGCTTCGTCGCACTCACGTCCGCCAGAGTCCGGAGCGCCGTGCGAAGCCGCCCGATTTCGACTCGCAATCGCGCGCGGTGCGACTCATCGGCGTGCTTCGCTCCGAATGCCCGCTGCACGAGCGTGTCCCGCGGCACGTCTTCCGGCCACGCTTCGCCCAGCGCACGTGCGAGCGCGAACAACACCGGGCGTCTCGCGAGCGAGACCACCGTGCCTGCGTCACGCACGACGTGACGGCACGCGTCCACGATGAACGCGTTCGACGCGAGCAACGCTTCGACCTCCTCGAGCAGGACGAGTCGCTTCTCGCCACTCGCAATCAAACGCGCAGCGGGCGTATTCAGGACGAGGAATGCGCTTTCGACCTCCGCCGTCAGCGCAGGGATGCGCGCGCGGTGGGCGGCACTCACCGCCCGGTCGAGCGCGGCGCGCGCCGCTCTTGTCCGCAAGCGCCGCATAGCGATCCCCGCGACCACCAGCTCGTGCGCGGTCCTCCATGCGGGAGGGAAAGGCGTGGGATCGAGCTCGGCGAGCGTACGCTCGGCCTCGTCGAGGCGTCCGATCAGGAGGAGGCGCCGGACCTCGAGATGTCGTGCGTGCGCGGCGTTCAGCAGATCGCCGTGCTCCTCGAGCGTCACCCGCGCCGCGTCGAGCGCCTTCGCGGGCCAGCCGAGATCGCGCGACACAAGCGCGATCTCGGCCTCGGCGACGACGCATCGCGCGCGGGCTACGGCCTCCTTCGCACCGAACGCGCGCGCAGCTCGTCGCAGGAGAGTCTTCGCTCGAACGAGATCGCCGAGCTGCGCCATCGCGATGCCTCGAAGCGCCAGCGCAGGCGCGTCCTCGCGCAACGCGACCCGCTTCAATGCACCGAGGGGATCACCGGCTGCGAGTGCACGAGCCGCGGCAGTGATCAGAGAGTCCATCGAAATCCCGCCACACTTGTCACTCCCATCGTTCGCTGCGCCTGCCCCAATCTATCGCACGTCGTATCGAGAACGGTACGAACGACGAATGACAAAAGGGAGAACAACGATGACGAGACACATCACCGGGACACGGGAAGAATGGCTGGCGCCGCGGCTCGAGCTGCTGAAGGCGGAGAAGGAGCTCACGCGGCGTAGCGACGAGCTGGCGCGGCGACGCCAGGAGCTGCCGTGGGTTCGAGTCGACAAGAAGTACGAATTCGAGACCGAGGAAGGGCGCGTCGCGCTCGCAGATCTCTTCCGCGGACGCACGCAGCTCCTCGTTTACCACTTCATGTTCGGGCCAGACTACAAGGCGGGATGTCCCTCCTGTTCGGCGATCGCAGATGGCTTCAACGGCTTCGCCGTTCACCTCGAGAACCATGACGTGGCGATGACCGCGATTTCGCGGGCGCCGCTCGCGAAGTTGCAGGCGTACAAGCAGCGGATGGGATGGAGTTTTCCGTGGGCGTCGTCGTTCGGCGGCGAATTCAATTTCGACTTCAACATCTCGCTCACCGAGCAGCAACAGCGCGAGGGGACCGTCGAATACAACTACCGGCGCGAGGCGGCGATGACGGAACGCGGGATCGGCGACTCACTGACGAAAGCCGGCGAGGGGCCTGTCGCCGAGTTGGCGGCCACGACCGGAACCGACGTGGCCACGTACACGCGCGAGAGGCCGGGCATGAGCGCGTTCGTGCTCGAGGACGGCGTCGTCTACCACACCTATTCCACCTACTCGCGCGGGGTGGACGGCCTGTGGGGCATGTACCAGTGGCTCGACCGCGCGCCCATGGGACGCAACGAGACCGGCCCCTGGTTTCGCCGTCACGACGAGTACGACAGCGCTGAATCCAAGTGCTGCGCGTCGTTGGCCTAGTCGAGCGCCGGGAGATTTCACGCCCATGGTTTCCGAGCGAGCTTCCCATCAAGCCTTCTTCGGCGTCTCGGCGCTGCTCTTCGCCGTCAGCGCGGCGGTGACGATCGCCTGGTGCGGGTCGATGGCGGCAATGGGCGGGATGCCGATGCCCGGCGGCTGGACGATGTCGATGGCGTGGATGCAGATGCCCGGACAGACCTGGCCCGGCGCCGCGGCGTCGTTCCTCGGCATGTGGTTCGTGATGATGGTCGCGATGATGCTGCCATCGCTGATCCCCGCGCTGCGGCGCTACCGCCAGGCGGCCGGCAGGACAGGCGAGACGCGCCTGGGCTGGCTGACCGCGCTGGTGGGCGTGGGGTACTTCTTCGTCTGGACCGTGCTCGGCATGGCAGTTTTTCTGTTAGGAGTCGCGCTGGCGACGGTCGAGATGCAGCGGCCGTCGCTGGCGCGCGCGGTCCCGATCGCAGCCGGCGTCGTCGTCCTGATTGCCGGCGCACTTCAATTCACCAGGTGGAAAGCACATCACCTTGCCTGCTGCCGGGAGTCGCCGGGGCGCGGCCGTACGTTGTCTGCGGACGCCGGCACGGCCTGGCGACACGGACTGCGCCTAGGTCTCCACTGCAGCTATTGCAGTGCCGGCCTGACCGCAATCCTGCTCGTCATCGGACTCATGGACCTGCGCGCGATGGCTGCCGTGACGGCAGCCATGACCGCCGAACGTCTCGCACCGGCCGGTCAGCGCGTTGCGCGAGCCATCGGGGCGGTCGTGGTCGGGGCAGGATTGTTCCTGATCGGGCGAGCCGCCGGGCTCGCATGACGGATCCGCGTCAACGTCAAGTTCGTCCGCGTCCGGGACGTCAGCCAATCTTTCGACCCTGCAGAGGACTCACAGGGAGTCGAACTCGCCGCTTCGTCTGCTGCGGTTTTGACGCGCAGCACCAGTGGCATCGGCGTGTCCGGCGCGGCGGTCGCGATCTCGCGGCTGAAGCGCAGCGTCGTCTCGTCGAACATCCATCCGCCGTCGCTGCAGCGCGAGGCGGTTTCGATCGGCTTCCCCTCGCGCACGCGTAGGGCCTTCGCCGTCGCTTCGCGCTCGGCGCGGTAGCGGAACGCGCGGCGCCAAACGGATGTCAGGCTCGTTTCGCGGCGATGGCCGGCCGGGTACACAGGCGATGTATTACGCCGACGCCGGAACCAATGTGGTGCTCGCCTCCAACGGCGCGATCTAGTTCAGCGAGCCTGCCGCTCATGTCATTCGGCGATTGAGGACCGACGGAATCGTCGAGCGCTATGCAGGTACGGGCCGCGCCGACATCTCCGACGACGGTGGTGTTGCCAGCGAAACGCCTTTGTACCGGCCGCGCGGAATCGTGTTCGACCGGACCGGCAGTCTGCTGTTCGCCGATACGGGAGGCCCGCATCGTATCCGGCGCATTGACGCGACCACCGGAATCATCACGACGGTGGCGGGCGATGTCACCCCGGGGTTCTCCGGCGACGGAGGCCCGGCGACCCAGGCGCGGTTCCGCGATCCGACCGAAATCGCCATCGATCGTGACGGCCGTCTCTACATTCTCGATTTCGGCAATGCGCGAATTCGGCGTGTCGACACGAACGGCATCGTCACCACGGTCGCCGGAAACGGCACGCACGGTTTTTCCGGCGATGGCGGTCCGGCACTCGAAGCCTCGTTCAACGTCGGTGTTTACGACAATGGCGGACTGGCCATGGATTCGCGTGGAAATTTGTACCCCGCCGACACCAACAATGGCCGCGTGCGCAAAATCGATACAAATACCGGCATCATCACCACGTTCGTCGCAAACGCGGGCACGGTTTAGGGCGTGGCCGTAGACGACAGCGACAACGTATACGTCGCGTTCAACACTGACGTGCCCGAAGCGCGAAGTCGCAAGTCTTCGCCTGCCGGAGAGCTGATTCAGACGTGGGGACATGGTTTCGGGTTCAGCGAGGATGGAGCTCCCGCACAGAACGCGGTCATGGGATTGGTTTGGCGGGTCGCCTTCGATGCGAACGACAATGTCTTGCTTGCTGATGCCCGGCGAATCAGGCGGATCAATCTCCAGACCGGACTCCTGGAGACGATCGTCGGAATGGCGCCGCATATCATCGGCAAGACCGGGTCTGCTCTGGCCACCGTACTGAACGATCCCGGCACCGATCTTCTGTTTCTTCCGACGGGCGAACTGCTGACCGCCGAAGGCTCGAATTACTTCGTCCGGAAGATGGATCAGAATGGCAGTCTCACTGTTGCTGCCGGCAATGGTTCGCTGACATCGGCGCCGATCCGGAACGGGCAACCAGCAACCGAGGTCTCATTGGTTTCCAGCGCACTCGCGCCGGCGCCGAATGGCAACGTCTTGCTCATCGCCTCGGACGCCGTCGCGCGCATCGACAGCACCGGGAGGATTTACGCTCTGACGCGGGTCGGCGGCAACGGCTTCTCGGGCGACGGCGGGCCATCCACCGACGCAACGCTGCTGCAGCCTCACGATCTCGCCAGCGATGCGGCCGGAAACATCTTCGTCGCCGACACGAACAACAATCGGGTTCGCCGGATCGACGCTGTGACCGGAATCATTACCACTGTCGCGGGAAGCGGCGCGAGACTCTCAGCGTGCTTGCCAGCAGGATTCGGTTCAATGACGCGGGGAACATGTTCATGGGGACCCTGCGTATCCAGCCGAACGGGCATGCGTACAACCTGAGCGCGCGCACAATCAGCGATCCAACGAACATTGGTGATGGGGTCCGGCCAGCGAGACTACGTGTGGTGACGGAGAGGAGTTCTTCGGAATCGCGTTTGACGCCGAGGGAAACCTGTTCTGCTCCAATCAGACGTTCCTGCGGATTCGCGCGATCCGCTTCGGCGCCGTCATGGCTGAGCCTGGATCTGATGTCACGGGAAGCGACGGTACGGAACAGTCCGTGCCGGTCCGCGGTGTATTTGCGAGGAAGCTCGCAGCGACCGTCAGATCTCCAGACGGAACGCTCGAGAACGGCATCCGCGTCGACTTCGTCTCACCGTCGAACGGGCCCTCCTGCACGTTCGCGTCGGACACGACGACGTATTCCGTTCTCTCGGACCGTTCTGAAAACGCTGAGGCTACCTGCATAGCCAACGCAGAGATCGGCTCGTACGTGGTCACCGCGACGCCGCTCGGGTTGCAAGCCTCGGCGCAATTCCAACTCACGAACACCGAATCGCCGCCACGACGACGTGCAGTTCGACGCTAGTTCGAACTTCGTCCCTCCCTGCCAGCTATCCCCGTATGAGCCGCGGCGGGTGAATGGCATGATGCAAGCGAATCGAGGGACGATCGCATGAATCGTGAGACAGAACAGCGGCTGGTCGAGCGGCGCGACCGAGGAGTGATCCGGCACGCGAGCTCGGTTTACGGCGCCTCACTCGAGGGAGTTCCTCTCACCCTCTATCTTCCGGACACGGCCGGCGCCGACATCGTTGTTCTCGCTTCCATCCATGGCGACGAAGCGGAGACGACGGTCGTCGTTTCAGAAGCGCTGCGATGCATCCCGCGAGGCGATCTGCAGGCTGCAGTGATTCTCTGCGGCAATCCCGACGGGGTGCTGCGCGGAACTCGCGGCAACGGGCGGGGCGTGGATCTGAACCGGAACTTTCCAACCTCCAATTGGAGTCCCGATCCGGTCTTCTACAAGACTCGCGCAAACGATGCCCGCGACATCGCGCTCAGTCCTGGAGCGCGACCGGGGTCTGAGCCGGAAACGACCGCACTCCTCTCTCTGCTGGAGCGGTTGAGTCCGCGCGCCGTCGTCAGCCTCCATGCAGCGCTGGCCTGTATCGACGACGCAGGCGGATCGCACCTCGGCCGTCAGCTCGCCGCGCGTTGCGCGCTCCCTCTACTGACGGAGATCGGCTATCCGACGCCCGGGTCGATGGGCACATGGGCGACCGAACAAGGATTGACTCTCGTGACGTGGGAGCTCGAGGCGGCGTCGCTCTACGACCTCAAGAATCGTCACGTTCCGATCCTGATCGACCTCATGACCGGGCGGATCGAGCTCGAGGGATAGCCATGCACATCCTCATCACCGATTCTGGCGTCGGCGGTCTCTCAGTGTGCGCGTACGCCGAGCGGTTCGTGCGCACGCACGGCTTCAAGGAACCGGTCCGCCTGACGTTCGCCAACGCCGCTCCCGAAAACGATTACGGCTACAACTCGATGCCATCGAGAGAGGTGAAGCTGCAGACGTTCGACCGCTTCCTGAGGAACGTCACCGAGCGATACGCACCCGACTTCATCTATGTCGCCTGCAACACGCTCTCGGTCCTGCTCCCCGACACTCCGTACTTTCACAAGGCTGTCATTCCGGTGAAAGGCATCGCTGAGACCGGCGCCGAGCTTCTGCTGCGGGAACTCGAAGCCGATCCGCGGACCGCGGCGATGATCTTCGGAACGCAAACGACAATCGACGCCGGCGCGTATCCGCGGTTGCTCGAAGAGCGGGGAGTGGAGGCGTCGCGCATCATCAGTCAGGCCTGTCCCGGCCTCGCCGACACGATCTCCGAAGATCGTAAAGGAGTCAGAACGAGGTCAGAGATCGTCAGTTGGGTCGGGGCGGCGATCGAAAAGATGCAACACACAGACACGCCCGTTGTCGCCTGTCTCGCCTGCACGCATTACGGCTATCGAAAGGACCTTTTCGCCGGCGCGCTTGTCGACGCCGGAATCTCGGCGAGAGTGGTCAACCCCAATGAGCGAGCAGTCGACGATCTGTTCGAAACGCGATTGGACGCGGGCGCGGGGATGAACCGCGAAGTCGCCGTGGAGTTCGTGACGAGGTACGCGATTCCGAAGACAACAGTGGAGGCGCTCACATGGTTCCTGAGCGATATCTCGCCACGAACGGTCGCCGCAATGAAGAACTTCGTGCATCTCCCCGATCTGTTCTGACCCGGGGCGCCCATCACTCAGGCCGCAGCGCGGGATCTGCTAACGTCAGCGTCTCCCAGTCGTCTGGTGTAGTGTCTCGCTTATCGAGAATGCCACCGTCGTGAACGTTGAGCGCGTTGTCGAGAGCCGCAGCGCCTTCCGCATTCGCAGCGTTTTTCGAAAGCCCTCCCAGAAGAATCGGGAGGGCCATCGAGATGGCGTTCGAGGTCGCAGCCGTATCGGTTCCGAGTTGCGCGCTCATTTTCTGAATCGTGTTGGAGCCGAGTTGCGCTTCCAGCGCCCCAGGACCGAAGGGGAGTCGTCCATTGCCATGTCCTCAGTGAGCTAGAAGGTCCGCGGGAACCTTGCCGCCGTTTTCGGCGAGCTTCTTCATGACCTCTTTGTGAAGCCAGATGTTCATCGAAGCGGAGTCATTCGTGTCGCCGCTGTAGTGGAGGTCGGCGGCGAGCGTCTTTCGGGCGCCGAGACTGCTGTCCATGCCGACGAGCTTCATCAGGTCGACGATCGAGTGCTTCCAATCGAGCTTCTCTTTGTTCTGCGACGCGAGCTTCGTGAGGATCGCGGCAACATCGACCGGCGCTGCGACCGCTGTGGCTGCCGCTCCAGGCGTGACCGGACGTGCGGCGACGGCCGCATCGGGTGGGCGCTCTGCCAGTGCAGCGTGGTGGAAGATCTTGTTCATCAAATCGTTGAACATACCCATGGTTGTCTTCTCCTTATCGAATGCCTGACCGGGTGGCGGTCGGATTCAGCGGACCTTCGTCGCACGATGCGCGCGTCCCGCTGAGGTTCCTTCGGGAACCTGCATGCTTGCAGTGCAAGGCGGCGTCCAATTGCCGCGACTTGCGCGCAGCAAGCGAGCGCTGGCGTTGTATCCGTTGAAGCAGTGACTGAGGTGTGGCGCCGCGTCCAGAAAGCTCCTTGGTTCGCCGCCCTTCCTACTTCCACGGTTCCGGCTCGTCGACGGGCGAGAAGATCGGGCGCATGGAGGCGTAACGTTTCTTGTCGGTGCGGAAGGCCCCGAGCTCTCTCAACGCGAGTGAGTCCGCGCCCAGAGAGTTCTTCGCCGCGTCGAGCGCCTTCCAGAGTTCGGGATGGACACGGTGGCGATGCCACAGCATCGGGTCACCTTCCGGTTTGCGCGGATCGTACTCGCTGGCATTCTCGACGTAGGAGACAAACGACTCGACGATCTCCGCGGAGATGGCGGCCTTGTCCTTCGCGGGCAGCGCTTTCCACCCCGACCAGAACAGCGTCTCGGGCTCGATCCAGTCGCTTCTCAAACGCCCGCGTGAGCTCTCCAGATTGCTCTTCTTCGCCGCCTTATGAAGCTTGCCGAGGGCCTTGTCGCCGGCGTGCTTCCTCACGGTTGCCTCCGCATCGATCAGGATCTGGTCCTGCAGCAGAGCGCCGGCAGCCTTGACCTTGACGCGCGGGTTGAGCGCCAGGCGACGCGCGTTGTGGACGTCGAGCAGGAGCGCCTCGACGAAGTCTCGCGCGCTCGTCCGCCCCATCTGCCCGCGATTCTCCCAACTCGCCTCGGTGTAAAGCATCGACTGCTCGAGCGGCGCGTGCGCGCCCGGCACGCGCTCCGGATTGAGGACTTCGCCACCCTTCACGTGGAACTCGCCGGCGATCTGCAGGCGATTCAGATTGCCTTCGCTGTACCGCATGATCTGATCGGGGCGATAGCCGACCTCGGCCGGGTGAGCGGCCTGCCAGTACCCGGGATGGACGTTCTGCGCGCGCAGCCGTACCGCGCGTCCGAATGCGAAGTTCGTCTGGAAAACCTCGCGCGCCGACCCGATCGGACCCGTCTTCGCGTCGACGAGGCCGGCTCTCCCGGCCGCGGGGACGAATACGTCATCGAGATAGACATCGAGTGGCGTGAGCTCGCGACCGCGTGCACGCGGATGGTAGGCGCCCGACCAGTACTCCTCGATCACACGGGCGAAGGCGGCGTATCGCTCCCGTGTGGCCCGGAACGATCGATCGTCCGCGTTCGGCCAATCGAGGAGCCACATCGCGAGCTCAGGCCGATTCAACTTGTCGGCGATCGTGTCGGCGAGCAGACTGCCGGTCATGAACGTCTTCGCCGACAGAGAGAACTGCCCGCCGCCGTGCGCCATCGAAGGGGTCAGACCCGCGGCCAGCGGAACGCCCCATACGAACTTTTCCAGAAAGGCGATGAAACGTGCGTCATAGAACCAGGAAAGCGGCACGGGCTTGATGCCGTACTCGAACGTCTCCGGATCCATCGTCCATTTGACTTCGAAGTCGCCGGCGTTCTTGTCGTCCCAGCGGAACGTGACGTTCTGACGGATGTCTTTCCACTGATCGAGCTCCTTCGTCCGCTTCACTGAGTCGAAGAAACAGCTCGGATCCTTCTTCTTGTCCGCCTTGCGCCACAACTTGACGATCTGGCGGGCGACCTTTCGCAGCGTAGAGAGCATGTACTCGTCGAGGAAGTACGCATCTTCGCCTCCCTCTTTCGCAGACAGCTCGCGCCACTTCCTGACAGACTTCGCGCTCTGAAACGTCGGCTCCATGCCCACCCACGCGTCATCAAAGGTGCTCGTCGTCGGGTCGAGGCAAGTCGACAGCACGGTTACTGGACCGTGCTCACGCTCATTCGCCTTCTTTTTCCCGGCCATAGCGCTTCTTGACGACTTCTTCGTCGAGTCAGAGCCTCATCGTAGCGGATCGTCGTAGTCGCCGTCTGACGAAGATCAAGGGTCTCGCTGAATCGACGACCATGCCGCGCGCATTCCTGTGGGGAGGGCGCGGAGGCGCTCGGTCGCGCACACCGTTCGGGAATTCGGCGCGATCGGAAAGAGGAGCGGCGTTCCCGCGATCAATGTTGAGCGTTCCGGGTCCGCCGCGCCGCAGCGCGGGCTTCGCCTCGATTCCCTACGGCTCGATCACCTGACCGTTTTGCGTTCCCGTCACGGCCGCGACATACGCCTTCGCGACCGTTGCGGCGGGAAGGCCGCCTGACGGATCCATGCCCATCGCTATGAGAGTCTCGGTGACCCACGGCGGGCTCACGACATTGACGCGGATCCTACGAGGCGCTTCGAGCGCTGCGGCGCGGACAAACCCTTCGAGCCCCGCGTTCACCAGGCTGATCGCAGCGCTTCCCATCATCGGCTTGCCTGCAAGAATTCCGCTCGTGACAGTGATCGACCCTCCGTCGACGACTGACGCCAGACCATGCCGAATGACGTTCACCTGCCCCATCAGCTTGTAGGCGACCGATGCTGCGAAGTCTTCGTCGGTGAGCTGATCGAGCGGCTTCCATACGCCACTGCCCGCCGCGCACAGGACAGCATCGACTTTGCCGGCCTTCTGATACATCGACCGGATGGATGCCACGTCGCGAATATCCGCTCGAATGCTGCTGCTGCGACTGATGCCGACCACTTCATGGGAAGGTGCGAGTGCGCGGACGATTTCCTTGCCAATCGTTCCTGTTGCTCCGATGACGATGATCCTCATGCCGCCAAGCCTATCGCGAGATGGCGTTACGACTGCTGCGCCTCGATGACCGCGCGCGGGCGCGACGGGTCCAGCCGGCCCGACCAGACGCCGTCGCTCTTCGGTGAACGAGACCGCGTACCTCGTCGGCTTCTCCGATCCGGCCGCGTTCTCGCGCGCATTCAAACGGTGGACGGGACATAGCCCGGTGCGCTCGCGAGCGCCAAACGCGGAGAACGCGGCGGCAACCACGAGCTGTGGCGTTACGCGAAGACGCGCCGGCTCGAAGCTGTGAGCAAGGTGCCTCCAGTAGGCCAGGACGCCGCGAGCGCCGCGCGAAGACCACGTAGGTCCGCGACACTCTTACAATCGGTTGAGCATGCGCATCATGTTCAGTACGGCACTTCTGTTGTTGGCCGCATGTTCCGCCGCATCGCGAAGCAGTGCTCGGCTCAACGTGGAACAACGTGTCGATCACATCGACGTCGTCGCGCGCGAGCCGATGGTCGTCGAACATCCGAACGGCGCGCTGTTCGTGGCCGGTTACGGCGAACCGTGCCCAACGCTGTGGAAGAGCGAGGATCGCGGCGCGACATGGACTCTTCGCGACGGCAGCCTTGGCGTCGTCACGCCGATTCAGAACGCCGCCGCGCAGCGCTACGGCTTCACGTGGTGGAGATTCCGCTGATATTGCAGCTACGGGCCGGAGAGGAACGGCGCGGCGGAAGTCACCCGTTCCAGGATTTCGAGATCGAGCTGACCGAGTCGCGCAGGATCGGCGCCCGCGTTCACCACGGCGCTGTCGGCGCGAAGCACGACGTCCGGATCGAGCACCGCAAGATCCGGCGGATGACGCCAACATCGAAACGCCCGCGGAGTTGATGGTCGCGTTCGGGATGTAAGATCGATGCGATTGGAATTCGAGCTTCAACCCACATTGACGGGAACGCTGCTCGAGCTTCGTCCTCTGAGGCCCGAGGACTTCGACGCGCTCTTGAAGGCGGCGAGCGATCCGCTGATCTGGGAACAGCATCCGGAGACGGACCGATACAAGGAAGAAGTCTTCCGGAAATACTTCGACAGTGCGATCGAGTCGGGCGGAGCGTTCGCGATCATCGATCGCAAATCCGGCAGAATCATCGGCAGCTCTCGATACTGGAACCTGAAACCGTCCGAGAGCGAGGTCGAGATCGGCTGGACATTTCTGGAGCGCCGGTTCTGGGGCGGTCGCCATAACGGCGAGCTGAAGTCGCTCATGCTCGAGCACGCGTTTCGGTTCGTCGATCGCGTCGTCTTCGTCGTTGGTGAAAACAACCGGCGATCGCAGAAGGCGCTGCAAAAGATCGGCGCGGAGCTCGTCGCGACGGCGGAGCGTCCATCGCCTGACGGCGACGCGACGAGACGTCATCTTCGCGATCACGCGCCCGCAGCCGGCCGCGCCTGCAATGCCCGCTAAGGCGGAATGATCGAGCGAGCAGTGCCGCCTACCCCGTCCAGACAGGCATGCGACGCTCAATCACATACGGTTCGATCACGTTCTCCTCAGCGGCTTGACAGTAGCGGCGCGCCGATGCGGGCAGCGGTCGAGGGTCGGCTCCGCACCTTTCTCCACCCACCACCATCCGGAGGCGCTGCATTTGTCACAGACCCACTGCTTCCGCTGGAACATGCGCGGCGCGGGCAACGTGTCGAAGTGGCCTTCGGCGGCCGTCATTCTTCCAGCGCCGACGTGGCGCGGAACCTCCAATTTGTCGGCTGCGCCTTCATTGTTCAAACAGTCTGGCCATGGACAGGGCAACTGCCGATGCTCGTGCCGATGCTGGGTGCACGTCTTCATTCCACTACTCATGCTACCGCTGACGAGCTGGCCGCGAAATGCCGCGAGGCGCGGGCTCGACCCGAGCAGATCCGTGTCTGTGAACTTCAGGACCTCGGCGGCGGCCAGAAGCACCGCGCCGGGACCGTAGTTCAAATTGATCTCGTCGTTTGATGTCTTCCGCGCGCAGTTGGGCCCGATGTCGGGCGGCTGAATGCCCGTTACGTATCCGTCGGCGTCGACTCTTCGCATCAGCAAGTCGAACGCTCGGATCACGACGGGAACGTAAGTCGTGCGGTCGAGCCAACCCTCGTTGACCCCACGAGCGAGGAAGAACGTGAGCAGACCCGTTGCGGACGTTTCCGCGATGGCACATCGGTCCGGCTGGGAGAGATAGGATCCCCATCCGCCGTCTGGCGTCCGACGTTCGATCAGCGATTCAGCTTCAGCGCGCAGCATCTGACGGATCTCTTCGCTCGCAATCACCTGGTCGTAGCGGCCGCCGTTGTAGGGCGTGTCGAGAGACTCCGCCGCGCGTGTCAGTGCGGCGACTGCCCATCCGTTGCCGCGACCCCAAAAGTCCTGTGTGGTTCCGATCAACTCGGGGGCGTGCTGAAACAGACCGGACGCTTGATCCCAAAGCAGTGACCCGCGACGCGACTTCAGGGACGGCACCGCAGCCTCACGCGAATCATCGGAAGGGGGCCGGTGCTCGTATACGTACGCTTCAATCCACTCGTACGCAAGGTTCCTGGCGAGCTCGTTGCCGGGAAGGCCGTCGTGCGAAGAGCCATACAGCGCAAGCCATGGCACAACCATATAAAGGTCGTCCTGCCAAAAGCGCGTGCCATATCCGCCGGCGATCCACCATGGATCGCGCGCTGCGCCGTCGGCGGGTGAAACGCGCACGGCGTGCTCCGCAAACTGCATCGGACCGGTCAGAGTCGTCAGGAGGGCCTGGCGGCGGGCATCACTGGGCGGCAGAACGCGATACAAATCCATCGCCGCTTGTGCGAACGCCGTCCCATCACCCCAGTACACGGTATCGATCGCATCGTCGCTGTAGAGGATGACCGATGCGGCACGGTCGATGAAGCGGCTGCCGGAACCGGGAGACCGGAGATTCATCTGCTCGCCAAGCAGGACGAGTCCATCGAAATAGACGGCGTTTTCCCAATGAAGACGCGGATCGTAAGAGAGGACGACGCGATCGGCGACCTTCGATGCGGTTGCGACGATGGCTGCGCGAGTCAGAGGCCCGGGATGCAGCACGGCTCGCCGCCTGGAAGCTGCGAACGATGGGTCGGAGAAAATGAGTATCAGAACCAGAGAGATGGAGTATCGGCGCACGACTGGACGCAACAGGATCCGCGGCGCGCGCTATTTCTCGCCGCCGGGCAACCCGCCGAAGACCGATCCAAGCGACACAGGGAGAACGTCTATGAAAGATCCGCAGGGCTCTCGCACGTGCGCACCCGCTTCTGTAGAAACCGCCGCTCGACGGGGTTTCGTGCGAGTGCGACCGCTGCCGAGAAATGCTCTCGCGCCGCGTCACGATTTCCTCGGCGCAGCTCCAGCTCGCCGAGCGCGGCGGGATAGAACGGATAGCGTTTGAGGCGGTCGCGGTCGGCGATCGCGCGAAGCTCCTCGATGCCGCGCTGGGCGCCGTCGCGTTGCGCGATCGCGATCGCGCGATTGAGCGCCACGACAGGCGACGGTGCGATGGTCATCAGGCCGTCGTAGAGCGCGACGATCGAATCCCAGTCGGTCTCGTCCACGCTCGGCGCGCCGGCGTGCGCGGCGGCGATCGCCGCCTCGATGTGATACGCGGTCAACTCGTCGCCCGCGGCCGAGCGATCGAGGAGGGCGAGACCTTGCGCGACGAGCCGGGCGTCCCATAGCGACCGGTCCTGGTCGAAGAGTGCGCTCAGATCGCCCGCCGAGTCGAGCCGCGCCGGCAGCCGCGATGCGTGAAGGCACATGAGCGCGGCGAGCGCGTTCGTCTCGGGTCCCGCGGCCGGTGGATGCTCGCAGAGCAACGCCGTCAGGCGGATCGCCTCATTGCACAGCTCGACGCGAACCGGGGATTCGGGCGACGCGCCGTGATAGCCCTCGTTGAACAACAGATACAGCGCCCGCCTGACCGCCGATAGGCGCGAAGTGAATTCCGCATCCGCGAGATCGAACAGCCGTCTCGCGCTGGCGAGGACTTTCTTCCCACGCGAGATGCGCTTCTCGATGGCCGCGCGGCCGGTGAGAAATGCGCTCGCGATCTCGTTCGCACCGAAGCCGCACAGAATGTTGAGAATCAGTGCCACCTGCGCTTCTTCCGGCAGCCGCGGATGACAGCACGAGAACATCATCCTCAACTGCTCATCGCGAATCGTGTGCGCGGCAAACGCCTCGTCGACGATCGAGGCGATCGTCCACTCGCTCTCCAGCAGCCGGCCGAACTCCGGTGCGAACGTTCGCGCCGTGCGTTCGCGGCGCAGGACATCGAGCGCGCGGTTCTTCGCCGTCGCCATGAGCCATGCCGGCGGGTTCTCCGGAATGCCGCGGACCTTCCACACCTCGAGCGCGCGGCAGAAGGCGTCCTGCACGACGTCTTCTGCCAGCGCCAGGTTGTGCACTCCGAAGATCCGAGTGAGCGCGGCGACCATGCGCCCCGACTCGCGCCGGAAGAGATGCTCGTCGAGATCCATCGGCCCTGCCACTACATCCCCGATTTCATCACCGGGCGAACCTCGACGGATCCGCCTCCTTCCAGGATCGGGCAACCGGTCGAGAGCTCCACCGCCTGCGCGAGGTCCCGCGCCTCGATGACCGTGAAGCCCGCGACCAGGTCCTTGACTTCGACGAACGGACCGTCGGTTACCGCCCGCTGCTTGCCGCGGACCACCTTGCCCTGCGGCTCGAGCGGCTGGCCCGGGTTCTTCAGGTGCCCCTTCGCTTCCAGCTCGCGCATCCAGGCCATCCACAGTTTCATGCTCTGCTGCGCGTGTTCCGGCGTCCCCATCGCCTCGCGTTGTGCCGCGGCGCCAATTCGGAAAAGGTAAATGAACTCACTCATCGTCGTGATCTCCTCGCTTGTTGCGCCCTCGCTCGGGCTCGGAGCCATTCCGCGCCGCGCTTTGGGTGCTTCAGCTCTTCGACGTTCGACGCGACGGCCGCCGGACATTCTTCTTTCGCATGCGATCCATGATCTTGCTCTTAGCCCGGTTGAAACGTCGAATCAACGGTAGCAATGCATACGCTGCCTTCAGATGCACGCTGCGCGTTGTTCTCGCCCACCACGGCCATGAGCACGTCGTGCACAGCTCTGTGGAAAGGGCGCTCAGCGGCTGAAACCGCGCGCAACCCGTTCTCCCGATCGAGGCTCGATTGACATGTTCCGCGCGCGCGGCGGATAGTTGTCGCTTCGCTCAGCGCCTCATGGGGAGCACACCACGATGACGATCGCCGAACACAATGTCGCGATGTCCGCAGCCGAAATTGTCGATCTGACGAAGCGGCACACGATTTTCTCCTGGTCCGCGCAAGCTGCGGTCAATCCGATTCCGATGGTTCGCGGCGAAGGCATCTACTTCTGGGATGCCGACGGCAAGCGTTACATCGACATGAACTCGCAACTGATGTGCGTGAACATCGGTCACGGCAACCGCCGCGTGATCGAGGCGATCAAGCGTCAAGCCGACGAACTGGTTTACGCGGGTCCGGGGATGGCCACTCCGGTGCGCGCGCGATTCGGCAGGATGTTGTCCGAGCTCACGCCCGGTGACTTGAACCATTTCTTCTTCACCCTCGGCGGGGCGGAGGCCAACGAGAACGCGATCCGAATCGCGCGCATGGTCACCGGCCGGCAGAAGATCATGGCCCGCTATCGCTCCTACCATGGGGCCACGCTGGGCGCCGTGAGTCTGACCGGCGATCCACGCCGCTGGGCGAATGAGCCGGGCATCCCGGGAGTCGTCCGTTTCTTCGATCCGTACAAGTATCGCAGTCACCTTTTCCGCGAAGGCGACACCGACTCTGAATTCACCCGCCGCTGTCTTGCCGAGATCGAAGAGATCATCGCGTACGAAGGGCCCCAGACGCTCGCGGCCATGTTCATCGAGACCGTCACCGGCACGAACGGATTGATCGTGCCCCCCGACGGATATCTCCAGGGCCTGCGCGCGATCTGCGACAGGCACGGCATTCTCCTCGTGTGCGATGAGGTGATGTGCGGGCTGGGCCGCACGGGAAGCTGGTTCGCTGTCGATCAGTGGAAGGTCGTGCCGGACATGATCACGATGGCGAAGGGTCTGACGTCCGCGTATCTGCCGCTCGGCGCCGTCGCGATGAGCGAACGCATCGCCGCGTATTACGACAAGAACGTGTTCTACGGCGGGCTGACGTACAACGCACACCCCATGAGTCTCGCCGCCGCCGAAGCGTGTCTACAGGTGATGATCGACGACGACATGGTCGGACACACACGGCGTATGGGACGCGTCTTGAGCGAGCTGCATCAGGAGATGATGCGGAAGCATCCTTCGGTCGGCGATGTCCGCTCGATCGGACTCTTTGGCGTGCTCGAGCTGGTGAGGAATCGCGCGACGAAAGAGCCGATGGCGCCCTTCAATGGCACGAGTCCGGAGATGCAGAAGCTCGGCGCGTTCCTTCGTCAGGAAGGGATGTACGCCTTCATCAACTGGAACAATCTCTTCACGAACCCGCCTCTCTGCATCACGGAGGAGCAGCTTCGCGAGTCGTTCGCCATCATCGACCGCGCGCTCGAAATGACGGACGGCGCGGCGAAGAGCTGACGATGTCCGGCCGGATCCCCGTCGTCGCGAAGTAGTTCGGGTAGGTCTGGCGAACTGCCGGCAAGCGCTACTTGACGGCGCCGCGAATTTCGTCGACGTGAGCCGGTTTCATCGCCGTGGAACCTGCCGTCAGCGTGGGATCCGTAAACGGGACCGTTGTCAGACCAAGCATCGCGCGTGCCGCCACGAGAGCGCTTCGCAGTTCGTCGAAGTGAATCTTGCGAATCGGCGTGGAATTCTGCGTCAACGAAGGATCGCTGAATGCGAAGGTGCCGAGGCCGGCGGTGTGGCGGAATGCATTCACGGCAGACCGCAACTCCGACACATGCGCCGTCTTGACCATCGTTATCGCGGATACGACCGGATCATCGGTGAAGAGAATGGTCGTCGCGAGATCCATCTGACTCGACCCGGAGGAGCCCAGGGCGTTGACGGAGCGCACGACGTAGAGGTACGTCGTGTTCGGTGCCACCCCTCCGTCCGTCAGACCGGTGCTTGCGGCGGTGCCGGCGGAGGTGAATGCGTTTCCGTTCGCACTGCGGAATACCTCGTACGATGTCGCGTCGCCGACCGCCGACCATGACACCGTCACAGAACTGTCGGTGACCGCGTTCGCCGACACATTGGCGGGCGCGGCCAGAGCAGAGTTCGTACTGACTGATTGCAGCAAGAACGCCGACTCGCTCGGCAGATGCGTGTCGTCACCCTCGAAGGCCGCTTTGATCCGGTACGTGCCTTCGGCGAGCGATGCAGTGGTGAACGACGCCTGTCCATTGGCGACGTTCGCGGAACCGACCGGCTGCGTTCCGTCGAGAAGCACGATCGTGCCGGCGATCGGACCGGGGGCCCCCGACATGACGACCGCGGTGAATGTCACGCTCTGCCCGGCGGCCGACGGGTTCAAGGATGACATCAATGTCGTCGTCGTCGTCGCGCCGCCGATGGTGATCGAACCGGAACTGAGCGTCAGGTTGCGCTGGAACTGAGACTCACGCGTCGTTCCTGTCTGATTCGAAAGAGTCGTGATCAGCGGATCGAGCGTAAGCGGCACTTTGGTGCCTTGCAGCAGCGATTGTGAAAGTTGAACGCGGAAGGTTCCGATGCGATCGCCGGGAGCCGTGGCGCCAGGTGTGAACGGAATCGGGCTTGACGATTCAGCGAACGATGCGATGTAGCCGATCGCGCCCGGCGCGTTCGCCGCGTGTTCGTACATCGGCGTCACCGTCTGAAGCACGCCCGCGCGCACGAATGAAATCGAGGTCACGGCGGCCGGATTGAACGTCACGCGGAACGCGAGTGCCTGGATCTTACGTCCTGTGCCGGCGTCCGTACCGAGCAGCGTCCCGGTCGCGTCGCGCAACGAGACCGCCACCGACACTGTGTCGCCGGCGTTGCCACTGATGGATGCGATGGTCAGAGCGTCCTTCGCCATCGCAGGCGCGCAACACCCGATCGCGAATGCCGCGCAAACGAACGCATGACGGAGAAGGGACAGGCGTCTCATGGCGGGAGTGCTGGCCCTCCGCCGTACTGATAGTTGATCAGGATGAACGCGTCCTCGACACCGATGTGCTGGTCGGCGTTGACATCGCCGCTCGTCGAGAGTCCTGGGGCCGCCTGCAGCACGTAATCCGACAGGAGGTCGACGTCGGCGGGACTGATGAAGCTGTCGCCGTTCACATCGCCGCGCAGCTCGGTCGAGAGACCGATCAGGTCGATCTCAGAGGCAATCGCAGAGTCGATCAGAAGGTCCTTGCGCCCATCCGATGTCACATCGACGACGGCGAGATTGTTGATCGAGGTCGTCGCGATCTGCGTCGACGTGAATGCAGGGCAATTCAAGCCGTCGATGGAGAACAACCGCAGCAGACCGGTGGTGTCGCCCGCGAGAAGCCGGTCCGTCCCGGCGAACGAGACGAAAGCGAGAGCTGAGATCGATTGGGTGCCGAGGGCGGAGCACATCCAGCCGTCGGCCAGGGTTGCACCGGTGAAGACGCGGAGACGCGGCGGATAGTCGTCCGTCGAGACGGCAACCGTTCCTCCGCCGGCCGATGTCGCAGCGACGCGACGGATATACGAGAGAGGCACCTGGCCGAGTGCCGTCCAGTTCGATGTGTCGAACGCATACAGAGTCGTTGTCGTGCCCACGATGACCTCGGGCCTGCCATCGTTGTTGAGATCGGCAGGCGCGAGATCCCGAACAATTCCTGAGATCGGCAGCGCAGTCTGAATGAAGTTCGAGGCGCCGTTGAACACGAGCAACTTCGAATCGGACTGGCCAAGAATGATTTCATCGACCGGGTCAGCGTCGACATTCGCGACGAGGAGAGCAGAGCTCACGAGCGAAGGACTGCAGCAAGGCGCCGGCGCGCTCGTGAACTCGATCTGGTGCGTCAAGCCGTCCCAGACGACGAACGACGTGTTGGAGTAATCCAAAACGAGCCCGATAATCTCTTTTTGCGGGTCGTTGTCGACTTGTCCGATCGCGATGCGCGCCACTCGGTAATTGCTGTACGGCGACGAGAACGGCAGCACGCCTTCGGATGCGCCCGAAAGCGCATCGAAGATCTCGATGATGCTTCCTTTATAGCCGCTCTCCGATCCGCCGGATGCCACCACTTCCTCCAAACGGCCGTCGCCGTCGAGATCTCCGATGGCCGAGGAGAACGGGCCGTCAAGGTCGGGGCTTCTCCACTTGATTGTCTTCGTCAGGACGTCAGCGATGAAGAGAAAGTCTCCACTCGAGTTGCCGATCCCGCTACACCAGATCGCTTCTGGTTGTCCATCACCGGTCGCGTCAGCGGCGGCGACCGCTGATGTCCCCCATTCGGGATTGTTCATGCTCCACAGTTGCAGCCCGTCGCTCGGGCGACGGCCCTCGACGGTGCCCCACTGATTGTTGCCGGTGATGATCTCATCGACTCCATCGTCGTCGGCATCGCCGATTCCGACGGAGTCGATTGCATAGCCACTCGTTCCGGTGATCGTCGAAATAGTCTGCGTGTCGCCATTGAGGATTGTGACATTGACGGAATATCCGGCCGTGAACACGATCTCCGCTTTTCCGTCGCCGTCCACGTCGCCGACTGCCATCGAGCGTCCGAAGCCGCCGAGGTATCCGAATTTGAAAGTCTGTAATTGACCGTCGAGAACATAACTTGGGGATCCGTTGACCACGATATCGGTACGGCCGTCACCATCCACATCCCCAAGTCGGACTTTGGTGCCGCCGTAACCCTGCGCATTCCATTTCAATAGAAGCGTCGCAGCGTCGTAGACGTACATCGCATCCGCCGTGATGGCGACAATCTCGAGACCAGGGTCGGAATCGACATTGCCGATCGCAACGTCGGCACCGGCGGCGGTTCCCGGAAGTACCACTGACGCGACGGGCTGGCCGAGGCTTCGCGGATCGAAGATCTTGATGGAGCCTGGGGAACCGCTGGTGACCACGATGACATCGCTGCCGCCATCGCTGTCGCGGTCTCCCACCGCCACTCCTGTACAACCGACCGCTGGTCCGATCCAGGCAGGTCCGAAAACGCCGGATGCGTACGACACAAAATACGGAGCGCCATTACTGCACGAAGTGATGTCGGCCACGCCGTCGCCGTTGACATCGGCAGTCACGAGATTTGCCACTCCGACGTTGTCGGCAATGATGCCGGCGCGCCGAATCGGAACGGAACGGAGCTGCTGCGCGGAAACGATTGGAGCAACCGCAAGTGCTGCCACAACGAGCAGAATCCATTTCATCGAGGCGGCAAGCCTAGCACACCGTTATTGTCGCCTTATGGAATTGCGTCACGGGTGCCTGTGATTCATTGAGGCGTCGGACAAACCGGCTTGAAGAGGCTGCCACCACGGATTTCGACGTGAGCGTGAGCCAACAGGCGACGGCGCGAGCCCCGCACCGTACATCACGAATACCGGTCGTTGAACCACGGCTCGGCGGTATCCGAGTAGCCGCGCCGTTCCCAGAACCCCTTCCGGTTCCGATCGAGAAACTCGATCTTGCGGATCCACTTCGCGCCCTTCCACGCGTAGAGCTTCGGGGTGATCATGCGGCACGGTCCGCCATGCTCGCGCGGCAGCGGATGGCCTTCCCACGTGTGCACGAGCAGCACGTCATCCTCGATCGCGCGCGCGAGCGGGAGGTTCGTCGTATACGACTCGCCCGACATCGGATCGCGGTCGTACCCCGTGCACAGAATCCACGTCGCCTGCTCGTCCGGCACGGCGAGCTCCGCAATCGTCTTGAATCTCACGCCACGCCAGCGGTTATCGAGCCGGCTCCACGTGGTGACGCAATGAAAATCGCTCACGTCATCGACCTGGGGCAGCTCCAGAAAGGCGTCCCACGTCAACGTTACCGGATTCCCGACCAGCCCCGCGATTTCCAGACGCCAGTCAGCCAGCGAAATGTCGGGAACCTGGCCGAGGTCGAGGACGGGCCAGTTGGTCACGACATGCTGGTCGACCGGAACCGCCGGCATGCCGTGCCGGTTCGGAAGGCCGGAGCCCGCCGGCTTCAACCCTTCGAACTTCACGTTCACACCATGCCCGAGCTTGCGCTGCCGTTCGATATAGCGAAGGCGGCGCTCGACGAGCGACTCTTTGTTGTCTGTCATGGATCGCGGCCGACAGTGTACGCGCGAAACGATTGCTCGCCATCGCGTCGCTCCTCCTGACTGACGCCTGCGCGTTCGTCACGGCATCGATCGCATAATGTGCGTCTGCATGACCGCGCGGGAAGAGCACTGGCGCCGCCTCGAGCGTCTCTACCTCAGCGCGCCGACGAATGCGTATTACCGGCCGTCGATCCGGATCGGTGACGCGACGGCGGAAATCGCGGTCGATGTGCGCACCGAGTTTCATCACGCCGCGAATGCGGTTCACGGCTCGGTGTACTTCAAGCTGCTCGACGATGCCGGTTTCTTTGCGGTCAACTCGATCGTCGACGACGTCCTCGTGCTCACCGCCGATTTTTCCATCCATCTCTTCCGCCCGGTCTCGGAGGGAACGCTCATCGCCAAAGGAAAAATCGTGAACGCCGGCAAGCGCATGTTCGTCGCCGAGGCGGAGTTGTTCGATTCGGACGGGCAGCTCGTGGCACACGGAGTGGGCTCTTACGTCCGCAGCAGGATCCCTCTGCCACCACCAACCTGACGAACGAACCACTTCGGAACGGCGGGCCGCGCTGAAGCCCCGCCTGCGTTCTCATGCGGACCGACGATAATGTGCGTCTGCACGATCGCGCTGATGGAGGTCTCGTGAAGAAGCTGTTCTGGATTCTCGTGTTCGCTCAGTCTGCGTTCGGTCAGGTGCGGCCGGTCAACACGTTCTCGATCGTGGCGCGTGATCCGTCCAGCGGCGAGATCGGTGTGGCGGTGCAGTCGCACTGGTTCGCGGTCGGACAGATCGTGCCGTGGGCGGAAGCCGGCGTGGGCGCGGTTGCGACGCAGAGCTTCGTCGATCCTTCTTACGGGCTCCTCGGACTCGAGCTCCTGCGCGCCGGCAAGTCTGCGCCCGAAGCGCTGCGCGGACTCCTGGGCGCCGATGCATCGTGTCAGGTGAGGCAGGTCGCGATCATCGATGCACGCGGGAACGTCGGCACGTTCACCGGAGCTCGCGACATTCAGGCGGCGGGAGGAATCGCCGGCGGCGGCAGCGCGTCGCAATCCGCGTGCGGCTCGGGTGGCGGCACGCTCACGTCGGGACGCGACTTCGCTGTGCAGGCGAATCTAATGTCGAACGAAAGAATCTGGCCGGCGATGGCGAAGGCCTACGCGGACAGCGGCGGCGATCTCGCCGATCGTCTGCTCGCCGCGCTCGACGCGGCGCAGTCGGTGGGCGGCGACATCCGGGGCAAGCAGTCCGCCGCGCTGATCGTCGTGAAGGGAACCTCATCCGGCAAGCGGTGGATGGATGAAGTGTTCAACCTCCGTGTCGATGATCATCCGGAGCCGCTGAAGGAGCTGCGCCGGCTGGTCGCGCTGCAGCGCGCGTACAACCACATGAACGCCGGCGATCTCGCGACCGAGCACAACGACAACGAGGGCGCGCTTCGCGAATACGCGGCGGCGGAGAAGATCGCCGCCACCACGCCCGGCATCCCGCAGAGCCGCTACGCCGAGATGATCTTCTGGCATGCGGTCGCGCTCACAAACATGCAGCGCGCCGGCGAGGCGCTTCCGCTGTTCGCGAAGGCGTTTCAGTTGGAGCCGTCATGGCGCGAGCTGACGCCTCGCCTCCCGCGCTCGGGTCTGCTTCCCGACGATCCGAAGCTCATCGAGCGGATCGTCGCCGCCGGCCGCTGATTGCGAATCAGCAATCAGCAATCAACAATCAGTTAAAACTCAGCCTTTCCACTTCTCCGCGAGCACCCGCCACGCGCCGTCTTCCTTCGCCATCTCGATCGTTCCCGTCGACTTCGACTTGTCCGACGGATCCTCGCCCTGGACATTGAGCGTCGCGTGATCGCCGCTCACGTACCCGCCGAGGATCTTCACCTTTGCCGGCCGCATGACCTTGATCAGCGCGATCATCTGCTTCATCTCTTCGGCATTCATGTCCGGCATGGGACGCGTCTTCGAGCCGTACTTCTTCATCTCGGCGAGATTGCCGCTGCGCGAAGCCTTGTCGAACGCCATATACGCCTTGCCGGGATCTCCGCCGCCCGCGGGAAGCTTCGTCCCCGATGACGCGTCGAGCGTCACTTCGGTCGGAACGGCGATCTTCTGAACGGGCACCGCGAAGCTGACGTCGTACGAGTACTTGTGCTTGTCCATGAAATCCTGTTCGGAAGTGGTGAAGAATCGGCCGGTGACGTGCTTGTCGCTGAAATCGGTCGCGTCGAAGTTGAGGAACCCCGAGCCGCTGACCTGCATGCTCGCCTTCGGATCGAGCACCTGCAGGTGATACGGCTTCTCGTCGGAGTCGATCGTCAGAACCAGACCCTGGATCTTGCCGTCCTTCACAGCGCTGAAGAGCTGATCGTCGTTGACCAGCATCTCGGCGGCAACCGGCGCCTGCGTGAGCAGCACGACGACGTCCGTCTTCTTGTCGTCGAATGCATTCGGTTTCGTCCGCGCGACCGCATGCGCGAGCTTCACGGTCTTGCCGTCGACCTTGAGCATCCCCGCGGCGGCGCCGTCCGCCAGCTTCGGCGCCGAGGCGGCCAGATCTTTCGCCGCGACCGGGTTGTCGCCGAACTTTCCTTCCGCCCCGAGGGAAGCGTGGAACTTCACGTCAAGGGTGGCGACATCGCTGAAGAAGCTCTGCTCCTCCGTGGTCTTCGCGCCCCCTTCCACCGCATCGGCCTTGAATGACGGTGCGGTGAGATTGACCTGCGAGGTCATGACCGGCAGCGATCCGTGCTGCAACGCCTTCGATTTCACCTCGGCCTGATTGAGCTTCTTCTTATCGTCGAAGCGGAAAATCACGGCGACGACGTCACCGTTCTCCACCGCCTTGCTGAACCGCGTGGTGTCGGAGAGGAGCGATCGCGAGAGCGGCCGGTCCGTCAGCATGACGATCCATCGGTCCTTCTTCTCGAACGGGTCCTTCTCCTTCATCGCAAACGCGTACTTCAACTTCACCGGTTTGCGATTGATCGTGACGTTCCCGTCCGCTTTGCCTGTTTCGACCGCAAAGGCGAGCGCCGAACCAAGGAAGGACACAAGCAGAAAAGCTCCGACATGCCGGAGAGCCATGGGGGACCTCCTGTTTCAGACACCAGTTTTGTGGAAAGAGAAGTGTAAGCGAAGCGTTGGTAGAATGTCTCATCCCGCGTCAAACAGGAGGCATTCATGCTCGTGCGTCGCTGCACCGCGATCTCCCTGCTCGTAGTCCTTGCGACATCTGCCGCCGCCGCATACGCGGCTGGTCCCAAGGAAAAATCCGAGACCACGGCGCAACTCCTCACCGCCGCCGCGGGAGGTGACGAGGACGGCATCCTCGCCGCCGTCGCCGCGGGGGCGGACCCCAACGCCCGCGACGCCGACAAGAACACGCCGCTGATCCTGGCCGCACCGCAGTCTTTGTTCGGCAAGGAGCGCAAGATCGTCGAAGCCCTGGTCAAGGCCAAGGCACAGGTCAACGCTGCCAACAAAGAGGGGCTGACGGCGTTGATGGCTGCGGCATCCGCCGGCCGCGACGGCATGGTGCGGCTGCTCCTTCAGAACGATGCGAAGATCGACGCGCGCGACAACGACGGCTGGACCGCGCTCATGTACGCGTCGGTGTCCGGACAATCGAGCGCGGCGAAGGAGCTGATCGACGCGAAAGCCGACCTCAACGCCACGGAGAAGGACGGCTGGACGCCGCTGATGATCGCGCTCTACCGCGGTCGAGGCGGCGTGTCAGAGCGCCTCATCAAGGCAGGCGCGAAGATGCCTGCGAAAGGGCCGAACGAGCTGACTGCGATCCTCCTCGCCACGTACGGCCGCGATCTCGCCTGCGTGCGCCAGGTGCTCGAAGCCGGACAGCCGATCGACGGTCGCGATAAGGACGGATGGACCGCGCTGGAAGTGGCTGCCTACGACGGCGACGGCCAGATCGTGATGGAGCTCCTGCGCGCGGGCGCGGATGCGACGTCGAAAGACAAAGAGGGCCGGACGGCGGTCGATCGCGCAAAAGAAAACGACAATCCGGAGATCGTCGCTCTTCTCGGCGGGCCGTGGGACAAGCCGAAGCCGAAAGGAGGAACGACCATCTCGATCCCCTGCACCCCGCTCGGCGGCAAAGTCGACGCGAACTTCGCGGTCGATGGCAGTGCGCTCGTCGTGATGACCACGTTCCCGAAACCCCTCACTTACTACCTCGGTGGCGGCAATACGAATCGCGCGGAGAGCGCCAGGAAATTCGTCTACGAAGGATCGTTTGCTCCGACCTACTACCTCGACACCGATTCGAACGCGAAGACCGGCGTGAAGGAAGGCATGTTCAAGGAAGCGGTCGGCTCCGAGTACGCGATCGACTATTCGCAGTACGGCACGAGCGTCACACTCGAGTACAAAGACTCCGGGGGGAAGGTGCGGTCGAAGAACGTGTACGCGAACGTGCTGAGCGTCGACGTGGAGAAGGAAGGCCAGAGCGTCGACACCTCCGAGCTCGGAGACGCCACGCCGCGCGCGACCAACGCCACCGGCGTCGTGGTCACGCGCATTCCGCTGTCCCTGCTCAAACTCTCCGCCGGAAAGACGATCCGGGTCACTTCAAAGATCGGCTCGTGCGAGGCTGTCGTGTCGAAGGTGAAGCTGTAGAGTGTCGCCGGCTTACGCCCGGGGCTGTAGAACGCGCTTGCGTCGATCGCTGTTGTCTGGACTTTGTAGCCCCGGGCGTAAGCCCGGGGTCTGGCGGATGCAGGCGGCGCGACACCCGCGCGCAGCCAACCGCGTTGTCACCCTATCGCTGCCGCGATGCGCGCTCGTAGCTTCGCGTCGGGCAAGCGGCCGTACGCGGCGGCGATGTTGTCGCGAAGGTGCGCGACTTTCGATGTCCCCGGGATCGCGCACGTGATCGACGGGTGCGAGACGACGAACTTCAGGAGGAGTTGCGCCCAGCTCGTGCAGTCGATCTCCGCCGCCCAGGCGGGGAGCGGCCGCGAGCTCAGCCGCCGCGACAGCGCGCCCTGCGCGAATGGCCGGTTCGCGATGACCGCCACTCCCTTCTCGCGCGCGAGCGGGAGCACGCGCACTTCGGCATCGCGCTCCAGCGCTGAATAGTTGATCTGCAGGAAGTCGGGCGGCTCGCGGCGCAGCAGCGCCTCCACGTCGCCGTACGCACTGGACGTGTAGTGGGTCATTCCGATGTAGCGAATGCGGCCGGCCTTCTTCCATTCGCGAAGCGTGGCGAGATGCGTGTTCACATCGACGAGGTTGTGCGCCTGCATGAGGTCGATGCTCGTCGTGCGCAGTCTGCGCATCGACTCTTCCATCTGCGCGATGCCGGCGAGTCGGCCGGTCGTCCACACCTTCGTGGCGAGGAACAACTTCGGACGAATGCCGAGTTTCGCGGCGAGGTCGCCGACGACCTCTTCCGATCGGCCATACATCGGCGAGGAGTCGATGACCCGACCACCGGCCGTGACGAAGTCGCGAAGAACGTCCTCCAGCGGCGCGCGCTCCGCGGGTGACTCACCGACATCGAAGGTCTGCCAGGTCCCGATGCCGATCAACGGCAGTTCCTCGCCGGATGAAGGGATCTTGCGAGCGAGCATGCGCCGCGGTTCTCCTGCTGCTTTCATGCGCGGAGCTCCTCCGGCCACGGCGGCAGCGGCAATGAGGCGCAGTGCGTGACGGCGCGAGATCATGAAGTCTCTCCTTTGGGAAGCCGCAATCGAGCGCGCACTCCCCCCCGCGGGCGAGCTCACGAGCACCAGCGATCCTCCGTACAACTCCGCGAGATCGCGAACGATGGCCAGGCCGAATCCGGAGCCCGGCGCCGCTTCGTCCGCTCGGACACCGCGCTGCAGAACCACATCGCGCATCGCCGGATCGAGGCCGCCGCCGTCATCGTCGACCGTCACGATGACACTGCCGTTTTCCATGAATGAACTCACCATCACCTGAGAACTTGCCCACTTGCACGCATTGTCGAGGAGATTGCCGAGCATCTCGTCGAGATCCTCGCGCCGTCCGCGCACGGAGTGATCGGGAGACACGTCGGCCGTGATCGACAGCCGTCGGTGCTCGTAGAGCCGCTCGAGCGTCCGCACAAGCCCTTCGACCGACGCCGCGACGGAGCAGCGCGCGCCGGGAGTCGCACCCGAGACCGCGGCGCGCGCATGCGCGAGGTGATAGTCGATCTGCCGTCGCATTCTCTCCACCTGCTGACTCATCGTTGCAGCGATCTCATGCTGCGATGCCGACTCAGCGCGCTCGGCCTCCTGCGACAACACCGCGAGCGGCGTCTTGAGACCGTGGGCCAGATCGCCGGCCTTGGAGAGCGCCTGTGCGACCATCCGTTCCCGGTCATCGAGAAGCGCGTTCAGCTCGTTGACCAGCGGCTGCACCTCACTGGGACAGCTCCCCTCGACGCGGCGCTCGCTCCCTTCACGCACCGCCGACAGTCGCTCCCTCAATTCGTTGAACGGCGAGAACCCTCTACGAACCTGCCAGAACCCCACGAGTGCGAACGCGACGCCGAGAAGCATCAGCACGTGGGTATCGACTCGCATCATCCATGTGTGCCGGCGAATGACGGCCATCGACAGGAGATGCGCCAGCGCCAGGAGGCCGCCGGTCCAGATCACGGATGCCAGAAGGAAACGGGCGCGCAGCGAACGAAGGAACGGCCCTCTCACGCGCGGCATCCTATGTTCCGTGTGGGCGAATCGCATTTTCATCATCACTCCGCCTCGATCCGATAGCCGAGTCCGCGCACTGTCTGGATGACTGAAGATCCGAGTTTCCGACGGAGACGGGCGATGAACACCTCGACCGTATTCGAATCGCGATCGAAGCTCTGCGCGTAGATGTGCTCGGTCAATTCCGCCTGCGACACGATGCGGCCGCGGTGGTGCATCAGATACGACAGCACGCGGTACTCGTGGCCCGTCAACTTCACCGGGGCGCCGTCGAGCGTGACCTTCGCGACGCGCGGATCGAGCGCGAGCATGCCGCAACGCAGCTCCGGACTGGCCTGTCCGCCGGCGCGACGGATCAACGCGCGCAACCTCGCCAGCACTTCTTCGATTCTGAACGGCTTCGAGACGTAGTCGTCGGCACCGCCGTCGATGCCCTGCACCTTCTCGTTCCAGCTTCCGCGCGCCGTCAACACCAGCACCGGCAACATCACACCGCCTCGCGCCATCCGCGCAGCAGAGTCAGCCCGTCGATCTTCGGCAGGCCGAGGTCGAGGAGGATGGCGTCGTAGTGCTCGGTGCGGGCGAGAAAGTCGGCCTGCTCTCCGTCGGCCGCGGCATCGACCGCGTATCCGGCGTTCGCCGAGCGCGATCGCGAGCTGCTTCGAAAGCAGCGCTTCATCCTCGACGACCAGAACGCGCAAACCGTGAACCTCCTCAGTCGGTGATAGCAGACGAACCTGAACGGCAGATGAACGGCGCGTTCACGGCGCGTTCAGGGGCTCGTTCGTACGCTCGCCCTCATTGTGATCTCTCTGAAAAACGTCACCAAGACATACGCAACGCCGGCCGGTGCGTTCTCAGCGCTCCGCGGAGTCGATCTCGACGCGCCGGCCGGCGCATTCATCGCCATCGTCGGTAAGTCGGGCAGCGGCAAATCGACGTTGCTGAACATGATCGCCGGCATCGACCGGCCTTTCTCCGGCAGCGTGGCCGGCGCGGAAGTTCACACCCTGCATCACAACCGTCTCGCCGCGTGGCGCGGAAGGACGGTCGGCATCGTGTTTCAGTTCTTTCAACTGCTGCCGACGCTCACCGCGGTGGAAAACGTGATGCTGCCGATGGATTTCTGCGGCAGCGTCCCGTCGAAGAAACGCCGGCAGCGCGCCTTGCATCTTCTCGATCGCGTCGGCATCGCGGAACAGGCGGACAAGCTTCCCTCGACGCTCTCCGGCGGCGAGCAGCAGCGCGTGGCGATCGCCCGCGCGCTGGCCAACGATCCTCCGGTCGTCCTGGCCGACGAACCGACCGGCAATCTGGACTCATCGACGGGCAGCGCCATCTTCCGATTGTTCGGCGAGCTCGCCGCGGAAGGAAGAACCGTGATGATCGTGACGCATGAGCGCGAAGCCGTGTCGATCGTCAGCAGGACCGTCACCTTGACCGACGGGTGTCTCGCGTGACGGTTTCTCCGCGCTGGCGCAAAGTCGTCCGCGATCTCGCGGAGACGCCGCTCCGGACGGCGCTCGCCGTCATCGCCATGGCCGCGGGCGTTTTCGGCCTCGGCGCCATTCTCACGTCGTACGCGATTCTGTCGCGTGAGCTTGCCGCGACATACAGCGGGACGCGGCCCGCGTCCGTCATCGTCATCGCCGATCGCGCGGACGATGCGGATGTCGCGCTCGCGCGAAGCGTTCCGGGAGCTCGCGGCGCGGAAGCTCGACCGTCGATCCGCGGTCGCATCCGCGTCGGCCAGGACGAGTGGCGGCCGCTGGCGCTTTTCGTCGTTCGCGATTTTCGCGATCTGCGGATCGACACGTTCCGCCGCGATGCCGGCGCGTGGCCACCCGCTGATGACGAAGTGCTGCTCGAGAGGTCGTGCCTGTCGGTTGCCAGGGCCGGTATCGGCGATCGGGTGACGGTGAGAACGGCGGATGGCCCGGAGCAGACGTTGCGCATCAGCGGCACCGTTCACGCCGCCGGTCTCGCGCCCGGGTGGATGGACCATCACGTCTCCGGGTTCATCACCTGGAGCTCGATCGCGCGGAGCGACCCCAAAAAGGAGTCCGCGCGACTGCTCATCCTCGCGGACGGCGATCGTCTCGACGAGACGAACATCCGCGCCGTCGCCGCTCGCGTGCGGACGTCGCTCGAGAAGCAAGGGCGCACCGTTTCGAGAATCGCCGTGCCGACGCCGGGCCGTCATCCGCACGCCGATCAGATGGACACATTCCTCTTCCTCCTCGGTGCCTTCGGTGCGCTGACTCTCGCGCTGAGCGCGGTGCTCGTCGCGAACATGATTCACGCGCTCACGGCCGAGCAGGTCCGTCAGATCGGCATCATGAAGACGATCGGCGCGTCGACCGGTCAGGTTGTCACGCTCTACCTCACGCAGGTCTCTCTCCTGGCCACGGTCTCACTCTGCGTTGGAATCCCGCTGGGTGTTCGCGCCGGTCAGGCGTATGCGCGATTCTCCGCGGACATTCTCAACGCCACGATCCGCAGCGGAGCGGTTCCGGCGTGGGTGATTGCGGTGCAGGTCGTGGTCGGCATGTTCGTTCCGCTGGCCGTGGCGATCGGGCCCGTGTACCAGGCGTCGCGTATCTCCATTCACGAGGCGTTCGGCAACGGAGTGAGCCGTCGCTTTTTCGGAACGCGGCGCTTTGACCGGTGGCTGGCTCGCATGCCATGGCTGTCGCGACCGATGGCGCTTTCGCTGCGAACGACGTTCATCCGTCGAGGGCGGTTGGCGCTCACGGTGGCCACGTTCGCAACCGGCGGCGCCGTGTTCATGTCGACGCTGAACGTGTCGGCAGCGTGGACGCGCGCGCTCGATGCCGATTCGCGGGCCAGGCGCTACGACATCGACGTCCGCCTGGCGCGCGCCTATCCGATCGCGACGCTCGCCGGCGCACTGGCAACGGTGCCCGGCGTGGCGCGCGCCGAGTACTGGCCGGATGCGGCCGCGCTTCTCGTCGTGCAAGCGCGCTTGAGCGAGGAGTAACGAAAGTGACCCTTAAAATCGCGGCGATGCCGAGGAAGAAGAACGACGCTCTCGGATTCGGAAAGAGGCTCGTCGCCATCCGCCGCCTGCGCGGGATGACCCAGGTCGACCTCGCCAAGGCCGCAGGCACCACGCAGCGCGCGATCTCCTACTACGAGAATGACGTGGGCCATCCGCCGGCCGCCGCGCTCGTCGCGTTGGCGCGGGCACTACGAGTCACTGCCGACGAGCTGCTGGGTCTGAAGGCCGTTCGGCCCGACGCGCGCGCCGAAGATCCGGAGACGCGGCGGCTCTGGAAAAAGTTTCAGCTCGTTTCCACCCTCGCCGATAAGGATCAGCGCGCCGTCATCCGGCTCATCAACTCGCTCGCCCGAAGTGAGGAGTAGCACCAGATGTCACATCTGGCATCTATCGGGCGGCAATAACGGCAGCAACAACCAGACGAGCAACCACGCTTGCCGCAGCGCCAACGAGCAGCATCAAAACAACAAGATTACCGCCGCTTCCGAAGAGACTGAGAAAATGATCCACGACCAAGTACGCTCGGTCGATTTTCCAAACGGCTAAGACGATGAGCGCCGCCGCAGCCGCCTGACCGATGTCCGCAGTGGCTGAAGCGCCCCGATCTCTAAAGATCAAGAAGATCAGTAGCGCTCCGGCCATTGCGGTTGCACTCATCGCGAGCTGAGCCGCTACGCTTCCAAAACGTCCGAACTTCGGGTCGAAGCGACCGAAGACCGTCACGTCAATGACGATCCACAGAGCGCACACTGCGACGAACACGCCGGCATATAACGCTGCGCGTGAAAACACGGCGAGTGCGGCGGACGGTTTCTCGATTAGTTCTATTTCCATTTCAGAAGGGCTGCGGTGGGTTTGATGACCATCCCGGCGCATCGTTGCCGTTCGCCACAGCCGGTACCTTCAACCCACAGACTCGGGCCACGGTGGCAGCGAAGGTGTTGCTGTTCGGCCCGAAGACTTTGTAACTACCTCTTGGGTAACCGTTGAAAACGTTCTCGATGCACTGCCGGATATTTCCGCAGTCACCTGTCGAGCGACAGTGTGGTGTCACTGCGTTGAGATCACTCGGATCGTTCCGTGTCGGAATGCCATAAGCACCCAAGCCGGTGCATAGATTTGCTTCCGAATCGGGAAAGAGTGAATAGGAAGCCGGCCCAGGACCCTCAGTGCGAATGAAGCAATGGAACTCGACTTTGGGCTTACCCCGGTTTCGTGGACAGATTAGTGTTGGGTCAGACGACGACCGCCTGACTTCGTTCGAACTGAACTGGTGAATGGTAGCCGAGCGCTGAGTGCCGGCGATGCGTGTTATAGAAGCCCTCGATGAAGTCGAAGATCGCGTCGCGAGCTTCGTCGTGATTTCGAAACGTCGATCGGTCGATTAGCTCGCACTCGAGCGTGGCAAAAAACTCTCACACATGGCGTTGTCGTAGCAGTCGCCGACGGAACCCATTGAGGGGCGAACGCCAGCCTCACGACATCGTTTGCCGAACTCGATGGACGTGTACTGGCAGCCCTGATCGGAGTGGTGAATGACTTCGTCAGGTGATCGTTGTGCGATGGCCATGCTCAACGCTGCAGTGACCAGAGACGTCCTCAGATGCCTCGCCATTGCCCACCCGACGATCTTGCGGCTCCACACGTCGAGAACGACAGCGAGGTAGAGAAAGCCGACCCACGTCGGCACGTACGTGATGTCGGCGACCCAGAGCGCGTTTGCCTTGTCGGCGACGAATCTGCGATCAACCAGATCAGGAGCGGGTCGAGCCAATCGATCGCGGCGCGTAGTCACGGTCGACTTTCGCCGGGTGACTCCTCTCAGCGCAGACGCTTTCATCAGGCGAGCCACTCGCTTCCGGCCGATTCTGGTTCCTTCCTCTTGAAGCTCCGCATGAATCCGCGGTGCTCCATACGTGAGCCGGGAACGTCGATGAATCGCCACGATCCTTTGCTGAAGCTTTTCGTCCTCCATCGCCCGCACCGACATCATCCGCCGGCGGCACGCGTAGTACCCGCTGGCGGAGACTTCCAGCACACGGCACATCGCCCGGATCGAGAAGATGGCCTGGTTCGCGCTCACGAACGAGAAGATCCTTTGGACTTCTTCTCGGTCTCCTGAGCGAACCAGGCCGCGGCTTTTGACAGGATCTCTCGCTCTTCCTTCAGCCGCGCATTCTCTCGCCGTAGCCGCGCCAGCTCCTCTCGCTCTTCCGTCTTCAGCCCGTCCGTTCGACTTCCTTCATCGAGCTCCGCCTGCTTGACCCAGTTCCGAATCGTCTGCTCCGACGGCTCGAACTCTCGTCCCAGTTCCTTGGGCGTTCGACCCGCTCGAACCAGACGCACTATCTGCTCCTGTAACTCCGCCGAATACCGCTTCTGACTCTTTCCCATCGTGGACTCCTCTCAACATCCTCAAGTGTCCACGAAACCGGGTCAACTCAAGTGTCCACGAAACCGGGTCAACTCCATTTGTTCGGCGCGAACTGCACAGGACGGCAGCAAATTTCGACCTTCAGCCCCGTCGCATCTATAAACCGACTTGGATTATCCAGCGCGTAGGCAAACAGATTTAGCGCTCCCTGCAGACCAATCGGGTCGGCTTGGGTATACCGACCCCACCCCGCGCGATACCAGCGAAAGATGTTGTAGTCGCTATTGACATTCGCGCGCTGTACGGCGGTAGGTGAAACGGCGAGCTCGTTGGTCGAGAACGACACGGTCATTCGAAAGCCATTCCACGTTCAGCTCAGCTGTGCTTCCGGTGGGCCAAGAGAGTTTCAATTTCGCGCCGTCGTAAACATACCTACCCGTGTTCTCCATCAGGCCGGCGTCCGTCGTCGCTTTAGTACGTACCGTGCCGTCTCGATGAAAACAGAACACTTGTCGCGTCTCGCCGAGCTGAGAGTCGTAGTTATCGCTCGTCCACTCGCCGACCAGCGACCGATCGCGCTGACCCAGCGAAGGACGTTGCGAACAGGCCAAGAACAGTGCCAGCACAGCGGCAACTTGAAGAGTTCGCCTCATGGGAAGATCTTCCGGTACCACGGTTTCTTGGACGGTGGCTGGCGCTTCAGCGGGATCTTGCAGTCCTGCGAGTAATCGTATGCGCATGCTTTTTCAGCAGTTTCGCGATCAGGAAAGTCACCAGGTATGCGAATGAACCGATGCTGGGCGCCGCAGTAGAAGTTTGCCCGTGTCGGGCTGTCGTACATATTTCGGAACGCCGCACATTTCGAGAAACACTTTTCAACCGTCGAGTTGCACTGCTTACACTCAGCTGTCTGGTCACACCCGCATCTCGGTTTTCCGCGAAGGCCAGAACCTGATGTGCAATTCCAGTCGTCGTAACACTTGTCGTGAGCCGCGCAGCACTCAAGCTGACACGGACTCTCGAACCGTCCGAGTACGTCATCGCAGCCGACCGTGTCGAGCCCGAGGCGGTCGCCGAATCGAATCGGATTCGCCAGGCTGTACTCGTAGAGGTTTAATCCGCCGTCGAGTTCGATCGGATCCGCCTGCGTGTACCGCCCCCAGCCGGCCCGATACCATCGGAAGATGTTGTAGTCATTTACACGCCTTGTGCCCCCTGGATAACGAGGTAGTAGAACACCAAGACCGAAACCAACGCGACGAGTAGCTCGAGAGCAAATTGAAGGTTCCGGCGAGCAAACAGATTGCCGCCAGCCCAGATTGCGGCAATCGCAGATGTTGCAGGCCAAAAGAGGTAGACGATCAGGACGGTAGGATTCATCGCCGAGTTCGGAAACTTCGGGTACAAACGTCCCTGACCGACGGCAAGAACCCATCCGATCAAAGCCATGATGACGAAGGCCGTACTCCCGCTGAATCGCCAGCTGCGAAAATCGATTATCGGCATGGTTGAAACCATCCCGGCGCGAGGTTGCCGCCGACACCGATTACTCGGTCCCAGTCGGTTGAATAGTATGCGGGTCGACACTTTTGCCAGGCGCAACGCGCAAACGTGTTGCTGTTCCCTCCGCCGATGCCGAACTGGAGGTTTGCCATCACGGAGCTGTAGCGCTCGCGCGGATAACTGTTGGAGTACTGCGTGAAGCACTTCCCGTCGTCGCACGAACTGCTCGGCAACCAGGCAGTACACTCTCCGCCTTTGTCTTTCGGGTAGTTCTTCCGCGATTCGCTCCATCCCCCGATGTTTTGCAGCCCCCATGTTTCTCGCCGCCCGTTGGTGTTGGATTCCACGTAGCAGTGACGTAGCCCGGTGAATTCCAGCTTCTCTACCGCCCGGCAACATAGTCGAACATCGAGGCCAAGCGGATCAGACAACATGAGCGGGCTGTCGTATGCGTATCGATAGACGTTGACATCTGGTTCAATACCTTTCGGATCCGCCTGCGTGTACCGCGCCCACCCGGATCGATACCAGCGAAAGATGTTGCTCCAGTTGGTCTGCCGCGATTCTCGACCTAACTTCCTCGTTCGTCGGGTGTTAGGTTTCACGCGCCAGCTCGTCGACTCAGACGTGAGTTTTCGGCTAGTTGTGGCGGCGGTCGTTGTCATACTTTTCCTTTAGCTGCCGGTGATTTTAGACGGAGATCGGCAGCTAAAGAAGAAGATCAGCGCCGATCGCGCGCGAACTCGAAGACCTCGTTCGGCGAGTGAACGACGAAGGTATCTGCTTGGCCAGGTGTGGTGTCGGCCGCGATGGCACGAAGCGACGGCAGCAGCTTGACCTTCATGGCTTCGATCTTTCGCTTCGCGAGCTTCTTGTTTTGTTTTCGTATCTCGCGCAATAGAGCGTCCGCATCTTCACGCCGCAGGAAGAAGCGCACCGGCCGCCGACCAGGATAGCGATCATCCGGGACGATGACGTATTGCTTGGACATCACGTCCTGAAGCACCCACGCTTCCTTCTGGTCATCGAACTCGGTTTCGAGAACATCGAGCGGTATGGGATTCGTCATCGGAGAGCTCCTGTGCCCGATTGATGATAGCTCCAGAGGTCAGAGGCGGGCGCTCCGTCGGTCCTCGGCGCACAACCTTACATGCGTCGCGGAGCAGCGCAGTCAAGGTCCGAGCGAAGCGAGTGGCCTTGACGAGCAGCGGAGCGGCGCTACGTTTTACGCGGCGAGGACCGACGGCGGGAGGGCGGTTCGTCGGGTGATTCCTCATCGATGCTCGGGAGGATCGCTGCGAGATCATCCTCGACATCGAGACCGTACTCGGCTGAGAGTTTTGCGACGTGGATCCCGAACACGCCGCGCAGTTCACCGAGCCCGTTCTCGAGCATGTGGCGTGACGCGTAACCGCGTGGTGAGCCATGCCACGGATCGTCATCGAGGAACTTCCTGCAAGCAGCGCGCATCGCGCGCAGGGTTTGCGCGATCTCGTGAGCAGCATCGATCCCCTGCAGCTCGGTCGTGAGGTAGTGACGCATTTCAATGACTGAGTGAATGCACTGATCCGGTACTTCGAAGTCGTAAGGTGAGAACAGCACGCGCCGATCTTCCAGGAACGCGATCACACGACGTGCGATCTTTCGTTCGGACTCCGGAGGATTCCAGGACACGCCGAAGATCGGGCAACTGATGCCCGTGAGCCGCGAAGTGATCTCGTCGAACTTCATGCCTTCATTATCGCCGCCCTATTCGGAGCAAAGGATTTTCAGTCCTCGTGTCGTTGGGCGGGAGCCGTGCCGCCGGCGCCGGGGGTTGGGCGGCGGAGGCGCCGGCCCGCGCGAGCGCACACGACTGAGCGAGCGCGGTGGGTGGACGTGGGCGGCGCGAGCGAAGTGGTGTGCGCGAAGCGCGGGGCGCGGCCGCTGCGGGGGCAGCGAGCCGCGCACGGCATCGGCGGGGGTGGAACGTGCCGACAGAATCGCCGTTGATTCATGCGATGAACCGCGGCGAGCCCGGATGTGAGCGCGCGAGCGCGAGGGCGGCAACACGTGCGCTCGCGACGAACCGACGTCGGCCTAATGCCCGCTTCGGCGGCGCGGCACCGCACGCGCGACACGAACGATCCGCGATGCACGAGCCAGCGGTGCCGTGTCCGCCGCAAGCGAGCGATTAGGCCGCCCCACAGGCGACGAGCGAACGTGCGGAAGGGTTGCGCGGGGGGAACGTACACGAGGCGAGCAACGTCGCCGACCTGCGGGGCGTGAAGCCGCGGCGCGGCCGTTGCCCGCGCGCACTGTCGCTCACCTTTTCGCGCGCGATGCAACGGACGCGACGCGGCGAGGGCGGGTGGGATTCAGCGCAGGAACCAACCCGTGTGCGATCGAGAGCTCTTCGCCGGCGGCGTCGATGATGGCGTGATCTCGGATTCTTCTGCAGTTTCAGCAGCTAAAGAAGAAAGAAGTTCATCGCGCGCGTTCTCGTCGTCGACGCGGCGCCGCGGTGCTTCGCGGTCGAGCTTCGCTCCGGGATGCGTCAGCTCGTGCACCTCTTTGAGTTTGCGGATGGCGACCTGCGTGTAGATCTCAGTCGAGATGATCGAGGCGTGACCGAGCATCGCCTGGATGAACCGGATGTCTGCTCCTCCTTCGAGCATCAGCGTCGCCATCGTGTGGCGAAAGAGATGACACGAGCCCTGCTTGGCGATGTTCGCGTCATCGATGATCTGCCGCACCATTTCCGCCATTCGCTCGGGCGAGAACGGCAGATTGAACCGCGTCAGGAACAGCGTTCCATCGTCCGGCTCACGAACGAGCTTCGGCCGAACTTCTTCGACGTACTTTTCGATCCATGCCACAGCTCGTGAGCCGATCGGGATCATTCGATCCTTCTTCCCTTTCCCCTGGCGAACGATGATCGTCCCGCGCTCTGCGTCGAGGTCATACAACTTGAGCGCACAGATTTCCGAACGACGAACGCCGGTCGAGTACAGCGTTTCGACGATGGCCCGATCGCGGATGCCCATCGGTGTCGTCACGTCAGGGACCGTGAGGATCTGCTCGACTTCAGCGACGCTGAGGATCGCCTTCGGCAGCCGCTTCTCGAGCCGCGGCATGTCGAGCGTTTCGCACGGACTCATCTCGATGTTGCGCAGCTTGGCCATCCAACGGAAGAACCGCCGGACGGTCGAGAGTCGCGTGTGTTGGGATCGCGTCGAGAGCGGCCGGCCGTTCTCTTTGCGCGAGTGATAGAGCGATCGTTGGTAGCGTTCGATCACTGCGACCGTGACGTCGACCGGCCGCGTGATGCCTCGATCGCCGCACCACACGAGGAAGTAGCGCATCTGGTGTTCGCGACTCATCAGCGACATCGAGGCGTAGTTCCGCACGCGCAGATAGTCGATCCATTGCCGCACGAAGTGACCGAGCGATCCGGGCGCAACGTCGACGAGCGTTTCGAGCCGCTTCTTGCGATCGTGTCGCCGATCGGTCACGGTCGGGCTCCATGCGTATACGACGCATCTTTGCCATTGCCGCTCCGATGTCGTTTTCTACGAGAACCAGCAGCTAAAGAAGGATTGACCGCATCAGCGCTCGCGGTTCGTGAGTTTTTGCGCTTGCTCCCCGCCTGCTCCCCGGCCGCTCCCGCCGTGCTCCCTGACTCCTCCCGCTCGGGTTTTTGATGCTCCCGGTTCCGATCGTAGCCATGTCCGGCGGCGAGTTGCGCAACGTCGGCGAGTCCCATGAAGAACGGCCGGCCGCCTTCACCTTCACCGCGATACACGAGCTCGTAGACGAAGCTCTGGCCACGCCCGCCGCGGTGGATCAACAGGTACTCCATCTCGGCGAGCTTGCGCATGTGGGTCTTCACCTGAAAGTCGCTCCATCCGCTCATCTCACGCACCTGGCGTTGCGAGAAGCGCAGCTCAGCGCGATCGATTGCCATCCGTTCGCATTCCGTCGTGACATGCCGATCGATCATCTCGAGCAACGATCGCGTCTGCGGTGGCAGCTCGTCGAGCGATCGGCCGAGGACTTCGTGGGCGAGATCGTTGGCCAGGGCGATGTCGGAGAGCGCCACTTCGATGTACTCGACTGCTTCGCCGCGGTGCGTGACGATCTTCTTTTCTCGCTGATGCTGATGCAGGAGCGCGATCGTGCGGATGAGGGTGAGGTACTTCATGTGATCGCGCCGCGTGCGGATCCGACCGTCCAGGAACGTGAGATCGCGCGCGTAGGGATTGACGACGAGCAGCGGCCGGAGCAGCCTCTGCGCGTTCCGGTGAACGCGGAGGATGTGATCGCTCTCCCGTTTCGCGAGCAGGCCTTCAAGTGTCTGCGCTTCGCGCTGGAGCTTGTGGATCGCGCGCGTCTGCTGGCGATCCTCGTCGACCGTGAGCACGATGCAGCGGTTGAGGAGCTCTTCATCGATCTCGATCGCCGTCGTCGTCAGGAAGATCATCACCGGCCCTTCGACGTGATACTCCTCGGTCACCAGCTTCCCCGTCGTCGGATCTTTGCCGGTCGACGCGATCGTGAGCTGTCCTTCGGACTGCAGGAGTTTGAGCGCGTAGCTCGCTTGCTCAGCTCCTTCCTCTTCGCTGATCGCCAGGATCTTGTGTTTGAGACTCGTCCCCTGCATGTAGAAGAGCGATCGTCCCGTCATCGCCGAGTAGTGCACGCGCTCCTCTTCCGGCGCGAACGCGAGGACCGCTTCCATCAGGGCCGTCTTCCCCGCGGCTGACGAGCTCTGAACGATGATCGCGAGCGGTTCATCGAGCTTCCGCGACACCGCGGCCAGGTACGCCATGAGTTTGTTCGTTCGTTCGCCGACGAAGCCGCAGCGGTCAAAGTCCTCGATGATCCGCTCGACGAGCCGCGGATCGCGATAGAGCTCGATCGCCTCGCGCTCCTCGTCCGGCAGGATCGGCGCGCGAGCGGTCGTCTGCGGTTCGAGCGTTCGCTTGATGATCGTCTCCTGCAGGACCTCGAGCTGGCCGCGCACCTTCGCCAGATCCGTGCGAAGGATCTCCTCCTTCACGCCGACTTCGGTCGACGCTTGCTTGACGTACGCGAGCCGCTGCCGCGCGGAGATGAGATCGACCGCGTCGACGAAGTCGGTTCCGCCGCGTTCGACTCGCAGCACAACCTTCATCTGTTCGAATGTGAGGTTCTTCTCCAGACCTCGAACGCGGTAGTGACGATCGCCGAACGTGTACTCGATTGCATCGGTGGGAGACGGAGCAGCTAAAGAAGGAGGTGATTGCGATGACGGTTCAGTGGTTGCGGTGGCGGCCGTCGCACTCACACGCGTGGGGCCGCAGATCCACTCGGCGGATTTCATGAGAAGCGCGAGCGACTGCGATGCCGGCACGACCTTACGCGCGTACTCGTTCGCATCCATCTCGTGCGGGAAGAGCACGCGGAAGCAGCCGATCCCTTCGGCGCACAGTCGTTGCGCGAGCTCGCCGGTGGCCTTCTCGCCGGCGTCGTCGCGGTCGTACGCGATGTAGACGCGTTCGATCGCATACGACTTGATCGCCTCGAACAGTTCATCGGTGAAGCCGTTGATGCCGTAGCTGGTCGTCACGTTGCGCAGACCCGCGCACCAGAACGTGAGCCCATCGATCAGAGACTCGCAGAGGATGATCTCCTTCGATTCGGCGAGCGCTTCGAGATTCCACACCCCGCGGTGCGGCCCGGGAAGATAGAGGTGATAGGCCGTGCCCGGTCTGAGGTTGTCGAGGATCTTCCGGCCGTACATACCCACGACCTCACCGCGATTGATGATCGGGATGACGAGACACCCGTTGAAGTGCTCGTGACCGGTCTCGCGCAGGATCCCGAGTTTCGCGAGGCGCGAGCGCAGCTCGTCGCCGACCTTGCGGTTCTTGGCCGGCAGTCGCAGACCGAGCGAGCGATCGGCATATCCGAGTTGAAAGCGCTCGATCGCTTCTTCGCTCTCGATGCCGCGTTTGCGCAGATAGTCGAGCGCCGCCGGCGAGGCCTGCAGCGTCTCATGGTAGTACGCCACGACCTGGCGTACTGCCGCGCGATCGTCAGCGTCGAGTGCGATCGGTGATTCGAGCTTCGGCACGCTTGTTTTCTTCACCGGCTCGATCGGCCGGCCGGCGCCGATCGAGCCGCCTCGCTCGCGCAGCAGCTCGACCGCATGACGGAAGCTCACTCCTTCGCTCTTCATCACCCAGTCGATCACCGACCCGCCTGTCTGACAGGCGCCGAGACAGTGCCAGAGGTTCTTCGCCGGCGTGACGACGAGGGAGGGATCGCGATCGTTGTGGAACGGGCACAGGCCGATGAGGTTCGCGCCGTGTTGCCGCAGCTCGATGCCGCGGCCACGGACGAGTGACGCGAGATCGATGTCGCGCTTGAGTCTGTCGATCTCTTCGTCCGGGATACGCGCCATCGGCTCTCCTTCGAAAAACCTGTCAAGAGGCTTGATGCAGATTTTTCGGTGCTGAAGTTCAGCATGAGTAAGCTACACTCTTTGTAGCATGGCGGTCAACCAGATTCCAGGCTCGCGAGAAAGTGACTCCTACAATCGCCTCCAAGAGAACGAGGCGATGCCGAAGAAGAGTGTCGAGGTCATCGACGGCGAGACGTTCGGCCGGCGCTTAGCCCGCCTGCGGAAGGAAGCCGGTTACTCGCAGCGCGCCCTCGCTGAAGAGATCGGCATCTCGTATCGGATGGTCGCGTACTACGAAGCGCAGACCACGCACCCGCCGGCGAACCTGTTGCCGGCGATCGCCGACGCTCTCGACCTCACTGTCGATCAGCTCCTCGGCCATCGATCGATCCGCGCGAAGAAGGCCCCGACCAACGAGCGCTTGCTTCGTCGGCTCCGCCAGGTCGAGAAGCTTCCCCCGCACGCGCGACGCTCCGTACTCGAGCACATCGATGGTCTCGTCAGCAAGTACGGATCGCGCGGCTGAACGAACTGCGGCGAGATCACGAGCGGAGATCAGCGCCGCCCGCTGCGTGGCACATCGCCGTCATCTCCGCCGGTTGCCGGAAGGATCGAAGCGAGATCGTCCTCCATATCGAGCCCGTAGGCGGCGGCGAGTTGCGCGAGATGAACGCCGAAGACTCCGCGCAACTCACCGAGCGCGCTCATGAACACCCAGCTCGCGTAATGCCCGCCAGAGTTGCCGAAGCGAACGATGTCGTACCGGTCGTCCGCCTGCACCGTGTCGAGGAACTTGCGGCAGGCTGCACGCATGCTGCGGAGATGCTTCGCCATCTCGTCCTGAGTGTCGAGCGGCTGGAGTTCGCTCGTGAGGTGATGGCGGATCTCGATCACCGACTGGACGCAGTGCTCCGGTACCTCGAGTTCGGAAGGGTTGTACAGCACACGCCGATCTTCGAGGAACGCCACCACGCGCTTCGCCGCCTCGCGTTCCGACGCGGGCGGCGTCCATGACACCCCGAACACCGGACAACTGATCCCCGTCAGGCGGCTCGTGATGTCGTTGAACTTCATCTTCCTCGACGACGTCAGACGGTCAGACAGCCTCGTTGTTAGCGATGAGGAATGCGTCCAACTCAATGAGTGTCGCCTCATCGCCCGCGCGCTCAGCCGCCGAACGAAGGCGATGCAGGTACTCCGTTCCGAACGCATCACCGCGCTGCCGCAGATTCAGCGCCAGTGTGCGATTCCATGACGCTGTTTCGAGGGCTGCTGCGACCGCGATCTCCAGAGCTTCTTCCAGATGCTGTCGAGCTAACGCCTGATCGTCATCGATGACGCACTCACCGAGCGAGCTCACGAGCATGTGACGGTCTTCGGCCTCTCCCGGCTCGGCGCTGCCCAGCATCTGCTCGCATCGCGCGGCAGCTTCGCGCTTCCGTCCAACGCGCAGGAGCTGTCGGATTGTGAGCATGTGTACGCGTCGGTCCTGCGGATTCGCGGCTTCAGCTCTGAGACATTCATCTGTCGCCTCCTCGTCGTGGCCGGCAATTGAAAGGTGCGACACGAGCATGGAAGTGAGGAACGACTCGTCAGAGTCGTTCCCCGCAGCCCGGACTGTCTCCCGCGCTTTGCGCAACACGTCGCATGCAGCGTCGAACTGCCGGTCGCGCATCATTTCTCGAACTGAGTCAAGGGCAGCTTTCGTGACGCTCATCATGACGCCGCTCACTTCGGACCGAACGTCTCGTAACAGGCCTTCATGCAATCAGCGTTGAGTTCAGACGCCTTCGAGGCGCACTGCTGTTGGAGGTAAGGGTTGCCGCTGTACCTCTTCATGCAGGCGTCCCATCGGATTTCCCATGCCTTTTCACATGCGTCCTGACACTGCTCCAGCTTAGTCTTGCCACATTTCTGGCAGGTCGTTGGGAACGCACTGCTGATGTCGGCCAACTGGCTCGTGTCCGTCGCCGCGAACATCAGACCAATGAACATCGCACCTGCGGCCGACGCGGCCGTCAATCCCTGACTCGCCGCCGTCTCGCAGAAGTTCCATAGAGGTGTTGCGACCGTCCCTGCGTTGAGACCGTACTTGTCGGTCAGCATCAACGGACGCTTCCGCGCATACCCGTACGGCTCCGCTAATCTGGAGATGCCGTCAGGGTCAGGTTGTGTATATTGCCCCCACCCCGACCGATACCAGCGAAAGATGTTGTACTCCCTATCGGGCACGCCGTTCGGGCCAGAGGTCAGCTGCTCCGCCTCCTGTCCGGGGAACCGCAACGGTTGATGACGATCCGTGGCGCTACGAAGAGCGTACACGTTTCCATACGGCTCATGCTCCGCGCGCCATGTGATGTTCGCGGCAGAGTCGGTTTGCAACAATGGTGTGCCGAGATGGTCGGTAAACGTCCAGCTTGTTGTGCTCGTCGCATTCTCGAACTGCGCGACTGGCTGACCGCCGAACCAGATGTATTCGTAGGCGGTCGCCGGTGTGGCACTGGTCGTCAGCTCGCTTTCGGCTAGCAGGTTCAGTTCTGGCGTGTAGAACGAGTAACGCCGCTGCAGTCCGCTCGACATGCTGACAGCGTTCTTTGTGGCAAACATCGCGCTGAAGCCGAGGACGACCGGTTCGATGCTCGTCTGCCCAGGCGACGCCTTACCAGCTCGATCGAACCACGCCTTGCCGTTGTACATCCGGAATGACATGCCGTTCAGACTGCGTCCTTCCAGGCCGACTGCCGCCGCGGGAAGCACCAGGCGTACCCATTGTCCGGCCGCGGGGAGCGCGCCCATTGCGACGCGGCTCACGGTTCCTGCCGTCCCGCGCGCGATGAGATCCTCACCCCAGAACGCGCGATGCTCCCACGTCCCGTCGTTCCACTCCAGCATGATCTCGCGCGGAGGATTGCACGGGCTGATCATCACATACGCAACAAGCCGGTCACCAGCATTGACGACGAGTGGCGCCGTCGTATTTGTGAAGGAATGCTGATGCTCTCCTGCAACAGCGCCATCGGTGTGTGATTTCTTGCCGCTCGCCACCTGCCCGGTGTCCCAGGTCCACGTCCCCGACAGGGCCGCGCCCGCTGGCGTGGCGTCTTCGAACCAGATGGTCTGAGTGGTCAGCGTCGGAGCGGCGGCCTTCGAGACCGTGCAAGCCGCGCGTCCACTTCGGTCAAACCATGCCTGACCACCGAAAAGCTTGAAACTCGTTCCCGTAATACTCTTGCTGGCGAGGCCGAGCGACTCGGTGGGAACTTCCAGACGAACCCATTGCCCGGTGGTCGGAATGCTGCCCATCGACATCCTGCTCGCCGTGCCAGCCGTTCCGGCCGTGAGCTCGTCACTGCCCCAGAACGCGCGATGCTCCGCGTCGGCCCCAACCCGCCATTCCAGCATGATCTCCTCGGGTGGATCACACGGATTGATGAGCGCATAGGCGAAGAGCTTGTCGGTCACGGCAGGAGCGAGCGTCGCCGTTGCGCCAGTAAACCCATGTTCGTGCGCACCGTTCGCCACCGGCTCCGTGTGCGACTTCGTCCCGCTTGCCTTCTGCGTCGTATCCCAATTCCAAATGCCGAAGGTGACCGCGCCGGTCGGCGGCGCGTCATCGAACCATACGGTCTCACCCGTCGGTAGCGTCGGCGAGGCCGCGACCGCAACATTGCAAATTGTTCGACCGACGCGGTCGAACCACGCCTTACCGCCGAAAAGCTTGAACGACATGCCTGTCACGGTGTCGACGCCCAGTCCAACCGCGCTCGCTGGAACCTCCAGCCGCACCCATGCACCCGTGTTCGGCAGCGCGCCCATCGGTTTCCGGCTGACCGTTCCCGAGGTGCCGAGGTTGATCGCGTCCGTGCCCCAGTAGGCGCGATGCTCCGAGCTGCCGCCGGCCGTCCACTCGAGCATGATCTCCTGCGGAGGATCGCAGCGATCGATGAGAACGTACGCGTACAAGGCATCGGACGGAAGCACGGTGAGCGTCTGCGTCGCTCCACTGAATCCATGCTCGTGCTGACCCGCGCCGCGAGCGTCGGTGTGCGATGCCGTTCCGCTAGCCTTTTGCGACGTGTCCCAGGCCCAGCCCGTGGTCTGCACGCCACCGCCCGGAACGGAATCGTCGAACCAAACGCTGTCGCCCGGCGGGAATGATATCGGAGGCGTGGCTGGCTCCTGCGTGCATGCCTGAAGGGTCAGAGCAGCGGATCGCGTCGCGCCGTAGACCCCGGTGATCGTGACGCTCGTATCGATCGGAACCTCCCAGGTGGTGATCGAAAACTTGGCTGTCGGCGTTCCTTCGATCACCACGACGCCCGGAGGAGTCTCCGCGAGTTTCGAATCAGAGCTGAGCGTCACGACCGCTCCGCCAGTCAAGGCGGGCCCGTTAAGAGTCACGGTGCCGATCGCATCGCGTCCGCCGACGACGGACGAAGGATCGACGCTGAGAGCATCGAGGTGCAGTGGCGGAGGATCGATTGTGAGTACCGCGCTCTCCGATGCGGTCAACGTCGCTGTGATCGTCGCCGTGGTGGTATTGGTCACGGCGGACGTCGTGACAAGGAAGGTTGCAGTGTTCTCTCCCGCGACGACCGCAACGGAAGCGGGGACGCTCGCGACCGGGTCGGAACTCGTTAACATCACGACCGAACCACCCGCCGGTGCCGCTCTGTCAAGAGTGACGGACCCCGTCGACGACGTGCCGCCCTCGACGCGTGCCGGCGAAAGCGAAACCGCGATCACGCTCGGCGGAGGCGGCGAGACAGTGAGCGTGGCGGATGCGTAACTGCCGCCCAGAAGCGCGACAATCGTGACGCTCGTGCTCGTGGCAACGTCGGATGTCGCGACGGTAAAAGTCGCAGTCGTCGAGCCCGGAGAAACTGTCACCATCAAAGGCGGTCGTGCGACCGCGGTGTTGTGCGTCGAAAGGGTGACAATCGCCCCTTCCGCAGGCGCTGAGGCGCTGAGCGTTACCGTTCCGGTCGAGGAACTCTGACCGCCGACAAAAGGCGGCGAGAGCGACAGCGAGACGACGCTCAATCCGCCGTTGAGCACAGTAGTAATGATCCGGACACCTCGGCTGTCGTACGTGTAGCCCAGCCCGTCGCCAGTTTGAAGGGAGTTACGCGACGTATAGAGGAACGAGCCGGATCCGACGAATGTCTCATTTCCGGCAGCGTCATATGAGACAGGGCGCGTGGCGCCTGCTTCAGTGACGCTGCTGAGCTTGGGAGTGTTCCCGACGTACGCAAACGAAGCGCTGCGGCTCGCACCGAGGTTGGCACCGAGCATGTTGCCCATGGCGTCGTACTGATAGCTGCCGGTTCCCCACAACGAGGGGCCGCTATTCGCGGCGGTCAGCCGATTCAAGTCATCGTAGACGAAGCTCCGGTTGTAGCTCGCATCGAGTCCGTCGTTCAGCGTCAGGATGTTCCCCGCGTTGTCGTACGAGTACGTGTAGTCGGCACGAGTTCCGTTCGATGCGGTGAGTTTGTTTTCTGTGATCCGGTATCGATTGTCGTATTGCCGCGTCGTCGTCGTTCCGTTGCCGAGCGTGAGCGTTGAAGGAGGCCCGAGCGGAAGGTATGTCGCGCCCGAGACAAGAGTCGTGGCTCCTGCGGCGGCGGTGACAGGACGTCCGGCCTTGTCGAAGGTGTAGGTGACGAGCCGACCGGATGGATAAGTGATCGAGTTGCGATTGCCATCGGCGTCGTACGTGAACCGCGTGGTGTACGTGTTCCCTTCGATCGTCTTCTGCTCCGACAGCAAGAGCCCGCGGCGGTCGTACGTGTACTCGGTACTGCCTGTTGGATCGGTCATCGTGCTGACGCGGCCAGTGTTCGGCTCATACGTCCACGTCACGCCCTCCGCGGTCGCCCCGGCTCGCGAGGAGTCGGCAGTGAGCACGCGATTCGTCGCATCGTAGGTGCGCGTCGTAGTGGCGTTGTTTGCGTCTGCCGTCGACGTGAGATTTCCCGCCGGATCGTACGCGTAGCTCGTCGTTCCCGTAACAGGGCTCGTCTGATGCATCATGCGGCCGAAGTCGTCGTACGCGTAGGTGGTCACATTCCCGTTCGGGTCGGTCACGAAGACGAGATTGCCCTGCGTGTCGTACGCGTACGATGTGATGATCGTGCCTCCCGGCGCTCCCGCAAGCGTTTGCGTGACACTCTGCAGCCGGCCGAGCGGATCGAAGGCGTACGCAGTGTTGGGAGTGGCGTGATTCTCGTCCTGAGCCGAGATCACGTTGCCCGCGTTGTCGTAGGCATAGAGGATTTTCGTGTTGTCGGGATGCGTGAGCTGGCTGAGGCGACCATTGATGTCGTACGCGAACGCGTCCGAACGCTTCGTGACGTAGGAACCCGTTGCGTTGGTGCGGTAGCGCTCAGCGCTCTTCTGCTTGGAGATCGGGTCGTAGTCGTACTCGAGCCGGTCATTCGTCGTTCCCGCGACCGCGCGCGTGATCGATTGGACCCGAGACAAAGAGTCGTAGGAGTACGAGGTGGTGCCACCGCCCGGCTGCGTCGTGCTCGACATAGGACTGCCGGCGGGAAAATAGGCTGTCTGGCTAGAAATGTCCGTCGCGCAAAGTGGGTCGGCGCTCGTGTCACAACCGCTCAAACCTCGCAAGGTGCGCAACGTCGTTCGGCCGAAGGCATCGGCGGTCATGTCCGTGATGACACCCGCCGGATCGATGACTCGAAGCGCGTTCCCGAACACATCGTAGTTCTCGAATCGCGTGATCCGGCCAGCGGCGTCGCGCGTGGCGGCGAGGCGACCCCTCGCCTCGCCGGGAACGGAAGCCTCGATCGGGTAGTAAGCGAACTGGACCACGTCTGACACATCGGTGCGCGGACCGTCGAATTGCCGACGGGTGCCCGATGGCTGTGGCAGAGCAAGCCATCCGGCGGAGAAGCCACACGTCGACCCGCCGCACGGGTCGAATGGCGCCGTGCCGATTCCGTCGTTGAACTGAGTCGTCGTAACGTGCGTTTCTTGCTGAGCCGGTGAACCGGTGTACCCGCTGACCTCGTGCCTGGTTACGTTCCCAGTAGTCGCTTCGTACGTGAACCGCTCCACGCGTGAATCACCACCCCCAACACTGGGCGTGGTAATACTCGTCGGTCGCTCAGGCCAATTCGGATCCTCGTACGCGTACGTCGTCGTCGTGGTCGCCGGGAGAAGAGCGAGGGTGGCCGTGCCCAGTGCCTCCGGTGTTTGCCGGCAAAGAGACGGATCGGTGGCTGGGTCGCATCCCAGAATGGTCAAACCCCGCGAAACCGAACTCGGGCGGCCGGAAGTGTCGTACTGCTGGATGGTGATGTAACCGCGCGCATCCTGCTCTCGAACCAGATTCCCCGAGCCGTCGTAAGCGAACACGCCGTCGTTGACGCCACAAGTCGAGCAGCCACCGCTAACCTCCACCGTGCTCGATTCCCCACCGATGAACTGCTGGTAGTAGCGCGTTTCCTTACCGGCGGTGCTCACGAACCGTGAGTAGGTCTCATTGGGAACGCGACCCGGCTGGGCGTACTGAATCGTGCTGAAGTCTCCTCGCGGCCCGATATCCGAAATGGCGCGCGAGTAACTGTATTGGTGCGACTCGATCAGATGCCCAAGCGAATCTCTAACGCTCGTCAGCGCGCCGTCGTAAGTGTAGGTGCGCCATGTCTGCCCATCGGGAGCAGTCACCGACGTGAGGTTCGGCCCCGTGTAGTTGTATCGCCAGACGATGTCGGGCCGGCCATTCACCGCGATGAACGTGACGCGCCTGTTCGTTGCGTCCGTCGTGACCGTCAACGCGACCGTGCCCCAGGAATCGGCGACGCTCTGCGGCAACCCGTTCGGGTCATAGGTGATCTGCGTCGCCCGTCCCGTCGCCAGATCACGGTATTCCACTAAATGCGTTGACGTCGGATCAAAGACCTCAACAACCGTACTGTTCGGCTCTCTGAGAACAAGCATGCCGTCCGCTCTCACGGTGAGGGTCGCGGCGATCCCGTCCATTGGCCAGGCCTGGCTGTAGGCGCCCGACACCAGTCGGAAGATGTAGCGACGATCGAGCGTGGCGACGGTTAGAAGGTCGCGCCCATCGGGACCTCCTGTCCCCCGTACCATCGCGTCGAAGATCGAAACCCAACTGTTGCCAAAAGCGGCTTTGTTGAATGCGAAACCGTCTTGCACGTCCCAGAGGCTGTGCTGAATACGTGACATTGGCGCGATCATCGGAGGCAACGGCTCGCCATCCGTGTAGCTCATCTCGCCGCTCGATACGCTCTCCGGATTCCCGGCTGATTTCGGCGCTCCTTTGCAGCAGCCCGCTGGAGGATTGACGTTCAGGTACGCCACGGCCTCATCGACACCGCACGCCCTGGCTCGAACTCGGATCTGATCGCTCTCCCACACTCGGTCCATCCCCAGAAAGGCGGCATTAACCGTACCGCGCTGAAACAACTCGGCCGTGACCTGAGCAGTGCGGAGCGTGGAATTGTTCGTCGACGGCAAAAAGTCGACAAACATCTGGCGCAAACCAGATGGGCTCTTGAATTCGTAATCCGCCCAGACCCGCGTTTCACCGTTATTCGGATTCCTTACGATCCACGCCTTAATGCTCGGCGTGTCGTCGACCGCGAGCGACGCGTTCTCAGTCTTCGATCCCGCGCAGCTATTCGCGGCGATTCTCACCGGGTGAGATCCCGTGGGCCAGCAACTGCGGAACACTTCCGCGGTACCCTGGAAATGGAGACTGCCGGTTCCGCCGGGAATGTAGGTGTCCATGCTGGCGTCGGGAGATGTATGGCCGTCGAGAAAGACATCGATATGCCTGAAGCCGCCCCCGCCTTCCGTAAGCGGAAACTTGTATTCGAAGAAGATTTTCTCCTGAGCCGGATCCCACCGAATCGCCGTGATCTGCGGTGTTCCGTTCGGCGGTATCACCGTCGTCGTTTTGATGTCGGGGTTGCATCCGCTGAAGTCCCGCTCGGCGTGAACCTCCAGAGTTGCCGGACTGGACATGCATCTGGCACTGAGGGTGATGACCAGTGGGCTCTCAGTCGGGTAATACGTATCTTGGTGCCCGTTCCAGATAACCCTTACCCGCGCCTCGCTCCAGCCAATCATCGCCGTGAAGTACCCGGTGTCTTCGGCAGGTGTCGACGTTGTGAGGGACGTGATGAGCGGGCATTCACCAAACACGCGCGTTGCAGTTAGGAACAAGCCGATTACGAGAACGTACTGGCGCATTGACGACACCCTCCTATTGGGGTGGAACGTGATACGCAGCTGCATCGGTTGCGACGTACAGAATGTTTCCTCGGTCGCGCTCGACCAAGGCTTTCACGGCTGGATATTTTGCTTGCGTGCATTCTCGACGCCTTTCCTTACATCGGGACGTGCTCTGCATCACTGGCGATGGTGAGGTAGAACGATTGCTGCATTGATGATGGCGCGATCGCAATCGGAAACGCCTGTCAAGTCATCCACGATCGACCTAAGTTGATGGTGAGACGGACACCGCACGGGAATTCCGGAGGCAACGTTGTCGCTGCCCCAGCCGCGGTGTCGCACCCTTCGTCGCCCTCAATCCCGGAAGAGGTAGTGATCGATCACGTCCGCGGCGATCGCGATCTCGCGATCGAGCTCGCGTCGAGTCATGCCGGCGCCGCGCGCCAGGAGCGACCAGAAGTGCCGGTCCATCATGCGTGCAAACGCCGGCAGATCGCGATCCGAGCGCGAGCCCGGATGCTCGTGCAGCGATTGGAAAACGCGCAGGATTCGCCCACGCGTCCATGACTCGATCTCGTCGTGCATCGCCGACAGCTCGGGATCGGTGAGCGTCGCTTCCTGCCACGCGCGGATCACGCCGAAGTAATCGAGGTCGGCGCGAAACACCTCCGCCAGAGAGCGGCGCAATCCCGTTCGCACGTTCGCCGCCGCGCCTTTCGGGCGAAGATCAACACTGCTCAGCCGCTGCACGAGCTCGTTAATGAGGATGACCAGAATCTGGCGCTTGGAGCGAAAGTACGAATAGAACGCCCCCGAGGCGGTGCCGGCACGCGAGGTGATGTCTCCGATGGACGTCGCCTCATATCCCTTCTCGCGAAATAGCGTCCGCGCGGCATCGAGAAGCGTCCGCCGCCTCTCGACACTGCGCGTCTGTTGCGGCTCGGCGAGAAGGGTCTCGGCCGTACGAAGCACAGGCGCTGGTCTCAACGCCTGGCCCACACGCCGGCCACCGCGCCGCCGCAGCAGATCAGCATCCAGCCGCCGAATGCGCCGGCAGCGACCGGCGTGATGTTCGGAAAAACGCGCGTGAAGAAAACGCACGAGAACGGGTCGAGAAGGAGAGTGGGGAGGATCAGCACCGTCGCTGCTTCAATCGCTGAATGATCCTTCGGCGCAAAGCGCCGGCAGATCCGCGGCACGATGAGAGCCATGGCCACGAAGCTGATCGCGTACAACGCCACGATCCGCGCGGGATCGCCCGACAGAAGCCCATCTCCCGCCACGCGGATGAGGACGGTTCCGGCGATCCAGAGGAGAAGGCCGGCCAAAGCGATCCTGCCCATATGAATCTGAATCCATATTCATATTTTTGCCACTGCATGTCAAGAGGATCTGCCGTTCATCCAGAACTGCCGCCTCATTCGTTGTCCCAACTGGAGGAGCAACCATCATGTCCCTGTCCCTGAGTGTCGACATCAAAGGTTTCGGAGCGCCGGTCCTGCTTCTGCACGGGATTCCGGGCTCGAAGGCCACATGGACCGGCGTCGCGACGGACCTGCAGCGTAATCACCGCACGATCGTTCCCGATCTGCTCGGCTTCGGCCAGTCGCCGCCGTTTCGCGGCGATGGCCATGCCGCGGAGCAGGCCGCCGCGATCGTGAGCACGCTCGATGAGCAGGGGCTCGCTCGCGTCCACGTCGCGGGATTCGATTTCGGAGGTCCTGCGGCCGTCATGCTGTATCGGATCGCGGCCGAGCGAGTTCTGTCTCTCACCCTGAGCGCGACCAATGTCTTCACGGACACGCCGGTCCCGTTTCCGCTTCGCATCGCACGCGTGCCCGCCATCGGCAGCGCCGCGTTCCGCATCCTCTGCAGCAAATGGGGCCTGAGCGCGATGTGGGCAGGTGCGACGGGAGATCGCTCCGCGTTTACCCATCGCGCTTTTGCCGCATCGCGAGGCGGGACCACAGCAATCCGCAGCACGGCGAAGATCTTCCACGCGAGCCTGAGCGATCTCCCCCGCTATTACGCCGAGATCGAAGCCACGCTTCCGCTCATCGATGTTCCGGTGTCGGTCGTGTGGGGTGATCGCGATCCGTTCTTTCCGCTCGAAGTCGCGCGACGCACGGCAGCGGCGATCCCCAACGCTGCGCTCACGATTCTCGAGGGCTGCGGACACTTCATTCCCGGCGAGCGCCCGCACGAGCTGGCTTCGATCATCGCAAAGACGATCGCTACTCCAGTTCGTCGAACACGGCGAACAGCCGGCGGTGCCACGGATTCTCTTTCGCGTGGCGCAGCTCGTTGAGAACGCGCAGACGCGCATCGAGGCGACCGTCGTTCGCCAGAGGGTTCTCGCGCTCGCCGTTGAAGAATTCGGCCAGCTCCGCACACTGGTAACAGATACCGTCCTTGCGGACGAGGGCGCAGCGGCCTTCGTAGTACGACTGCATCTGCTGTCGCGCTTCCTGCAGCCAGTTCTTCGCCTGCGTCCAGCGCGCGCCGAGGATGGCGGCGATCTCGTCGGGTGTGAAGCCGCAGACCTCGCGAAGCAGCAGCGACGCGGCCCGCTCCGGAGTGAGCGTCCGCAGCGCGCAGGAGAAGCACGCGACGAGATGCTCCTTCGCGATCCATTGCATCTCCGGCGTCGAGCGAAGCCCCATCGACATCTTCACGAACTCCGGATCGCCCTCGGCCTTTGGTCTGCTTTCGAACAGCACGTCGGGTTTCCATCGCCCGAGCCGCCGGATCTCGTCGATCGCGATGTTTGTCGCGATGCGGAACAGCCACGGGCGCAGTTCCGCGATGCCGGCGGGAGCGTGGTCGGTCGCCTGCAGCGCGCGAACGGCCGTGTTCTGGAACGCGTCATCGGCCGCGTCGGACGTCACCAGCATCCGGCGAAGGTAACCGTGGAGATCGGGTTTGACGCGTTCGAGCTCCGCCGCGAGCGTTTCCGGACTCATCGCCCACAATTCTGTCATTCCGAGCCGCGAAGATGGCGAGGAATGACAGAACGCACGATCGTCACAGACGGCCGTGCTCGCGACGCCTCGCCGCCTTCCGTCGTTCACCCCAGCGCGCGATCGAAATCCGCGATCACGTCTTTCACCCCTTCGAGACCGACGGAAACGCGCACGAGTCCCGGTCCGATCGCCAGCTTCTCCGCCTGTTCGCTCGTCAGGTAGTGGCCGAAGTTCGCGGCGGCATGGACGACCAGCGTCTCCGCGCCTCCCAGGCTCGCGGCGCGTGACGCGAGGCGGACGTTGTTCAGGAATCGCTGCGCTGCCTCGTATCCGCCCTTCGGCTCGAAGCTCAGCATGCCGCCGAAGCCCT
>Ga0210377_10000209_pt1 | contig 55912 bp, 51 predicted proteins | sample PLM4_65_b1redo_FD_155480 | JGI IMG/M metagenome (GOLD analysis project Ga0210377, IMG submission 155480) | Groundwater sediment microbial communities from an aquifer in East River, Colorado, USA - PLM4_65_b1 redo | ecosystem: Environmental > Terrestrial > Soil > Riparian zone | place: USA: East...
CAGCCGCATCAACGCCATCATCAGAGTTGTCTTGCCGCATCCACTCTCGCCCACCAATCCCATCAACTCGCCTTCATGTAACTGGAAGCTGACGTTATGAACCGCCTTCGCGACCTGCCCGTCGTTCACATAATGGACGGATAAATTCTGGACATCCAGCAAAACAGGAGTATCTTTTTTCCTGCTGGACAATTCAACCGCTTCACTCTGGACCGTGGGTCTGCCCGGCATCAAGTGATGTGATTCCAGCCTCGGATTTAATACCTGCTCAAGCCCGTGCCCAAGCAGTGTCAGCGAAAGGACAACCCACACGATCCCAAAGCCCGGTGTCGCCAGCGCCCACCATGCACCCACGCTCATGGCCCCGCGCCCAAACGCGTAGTTGAGCATCTGCCCCCACGAAATGGCTGTCGGGTCACCCAACCCGAGAAAGGACAGTGTCGATTCGTTTAGGATCGCCAGTGAAATAACCAGGATCGCGTTCACGACCAGCAACGGCAAAACGAGTGGCAAAATGTGATGGAGAATGATGTGCCCGTTTCCCGCGCCGATGGCGCGTGCGCGCAAAACAAACTTACGCGATTTAACTGCCAATGTCTGGGAACGGACAATGCGCGCGGTTGTCGTCCAGCCGAGCAGGCCAATGACGAAGATGATGTTGAGCAGGCTTGGTTTGGTCAGCGCGACGATGACAACGATCAACGGCAGATCCGGGATGACGAGCATCGTATCCGTAAACCGCATGAGTATATTTTCGAGCTGTCCACCATAAAAACCGGCTACAATTCCGATGACACCGCCGATCACGATCGAAATAAACGCCGCAAAGAATCCCACGATCAACGACACCCGGGAGCCATAGATGAAACTGGAAAGGACATCCTTCCCTGCATCGTCCGTGCCAAGCCAGTGCTCTGCGCTGGGGGAGTTGTATATATCGCTCGAGCCAAGCCCCTCAGAGGTTTTTGGGTCAAACGGCGCAACGACCGGGGCGAAGATGGCAAGAAAAACGATCACGACCAGCATGAGCAGTCCAAAGACGCCCATCCGATTCCTGGAAAAAGTACTCCAAAATCCGAGGAGTGGTGAGGATGGCACGGAAGGTTTGAGTTCTGCTGTCTGAATAGCCATCGCTTATTGCTCTTGCACTCGAGGGTCGAGATAGGAATAGGTAAGATCAGCGATCAGATTTGCAATGACGACACTGACAGCGACCAGCAGAAATGCACCCTGTAAAACGGGAAAATCCCTTCGGCCAACCGATTCAAAGATCGCGCCGCCCAGCCCGGGCCAGGAGAAGACCGCTTCGATCTGTATCGCGCCTGCGACCGTGAATCCTAAATTAATGGCAACGATCGTAACGATGGGAAGCATCGCATTTTTGAGCGCATGATCTTTTAGAATCTGGAAGGTGCTCAGTCCTTTTGCCTTTGCAGTCAAAATATAATCTTCCGCAAGCACATCCATCAAACTCGAACGCATCACCAACAGGTATTCGCCCATATAGACGATGGTATAGGTCAAGGTTGGCAGGATCATGTGACGAACAACGTCACCTGCTTGATGGAGAAAAGGATAAGAGCTAAGACCTGGCGTAGCCTTCCCTCCAATTGGGAAACCGTTATTGCTACCCCAAAATAACAGGATGATTCCAAGCCAAAAGGTGGGAAGACTCCAGGCGAGCAAGCCTGTCAGGAGCGCGCCGTAATCAATGGACGTCCGGGCTTTCCAGGCGGCCAATACCCCAAAGATAATGCCGACAATGATCGAAAGGATCTGTCCCGCACCGATCAGCAGGATTGTATTCCACAAACGTTCGACCAGAATGTCAGAGACGGGGCGGTTCGTATGGTAACTGATCCCCAGCTCTCCTTGAGTCAGGTTGCGCAGGTAGATGAAGAATTGGGTATCGAAGGGATTGACTGCACAATCCCCCACTTTGATCGGGTTGAGAGTCTGAAAGCAATTGATGACAGGTTTATCCAGCCCATACCGGACACGGAGGGTCTCAATCGCTTCCTTTTTTAAGCGCGGGTCACGAACTCCTGCTCGCGCCGGGTCACCGGGCAGGACTCGAAAAAGAAAAAAATTCAGAATAAGGACAAACAGAATAGTGGAAACAGACCAGCCAATTTTTTTCAGCAAATAACGATAACGACTCAAGGATTGCTCCTTAATATACCGCGATACGCTTCGCGTTGTCGCTTTGGTGTCGAAGTTTGATGGAAATGTCGCGGTACATCTGCGCTTGTGAAAAGAGGGGCGGTGGGGTCTCGATGTGTCCTACGGACTACCCAGCCTCCACCGCCCTCCGGTTTGAATGGTCCGATTATCTGACTGGCTCGATCACGACCAGTGAACTTACATCAGGTAACTCAATCTTGGGCGTGTCTGTGATCCAGCCTGTAAAGCGATCCACGCGATATGCCTGGATTGCCTGGTCATAATACGGGATGATATAAACCACATCATCAAACGCGATCTGCTGCATCTGCCAGACAATTTCCTGTCGTTTTGCAGCGTCAAGTTCTCTTCCCTGCTGGATATTAAGTTCATCAAGTTCCGGGTTCGAGTACCCTGTTTCATTATAGCCATTCGGGATCTCATCCGTGGTATGAACCGAGAGTAAAAGGTTCGGATCCGGGTCGGAACCCCAACCCCAGAGAAGGATATCATAATCAAACGCAGGGCAGCATGCAGCGGTCAGCGCATCCGGGTCAACAGCCTGCAATTCCACTGTTACGCCAACCTCTTTCCACATTTCGGAGAGGAGTTCCGCCAGGCGAGGGGAGTCAATACTGTCGCTGGGCCAATGCAGTCGGAAGTTCAAGGGTTGTGAGCCATCAGGCATTTCCCGGACGCCATCACCATCCTTATCGAGATAGCCGGCATCATCAAGGATCGTGTTGGCTTTCGCCACATCAAACTCATAATCCTTGATGGTATTGTTGTACCAATGGCCCAAGCCGTCAGGGATGAGTGTGAGGCCGGGTGAGCCAAAACCAAGCAGGACAACATCAATCAATTTTTGTTTGTCTGTGGCATGCGCGAGCGCCAGGCGCACGTTGCGATCTCGTAAAGCGGGATGGCCTGTACAGAGCCCGCCGGCATCGGTTGGGCAATTTTCCGGGTCAGCCTGATTAAAGATGATATCGGTTACCGTCGGAGCAAATGGCGCACCGGTGATAACCTTAACGTTGGCGTCGCCTTTGAGCGTTTCCACTGCTGTGGCAGGCATTTCGGTGATCATATCCACCTGCCCACTCTTGAGAGATTGCACCAATACATCCTGGCTTTCAAAGGTCTGGAAAATTACTTCGTCAATCTTTGGCGGGTTACCAAAATGATCTTTGTTTGCACCAAGGCGCACAAACTCATTCGGGGTATATTCCAACATCTTAAATGGCCCCGTACCGATCATTTCCAGGTTTTCATATTCTATGGATGCAGGGGCTACCGCATAATCCTTCCAAATATGCTCCGGCACAATGTAAAGGTACGAGAGCAGGTAATTCATATTAGGAACTGCGTCGGTCAAGGTAATAACGACCGTGCTATCGTCTGGGGCTTCGACGGTATCAAAGTTGGACGTGTATGCGTTTAAGTAAATAAAGTCTCCGTTGTTTTTGTACAGGTTAACTGAAAAAGCAACATCCTTTGCCGTCATGGGTTGTCCATCATGGAACGTGATGCCGTCGCGGATCTTAAAGGTCCAGGTAAGCCCGTCATCAGAGACTTCACCGCTTTCGGCGACATCCAATTTATAAGTGCCATCCAGTTGATACTCATAAATGGTGTCGTAGACCAGAGTAAAAATGGTGTACGCCTCCGAAAGGACACCGGTACCCGGATTCAGCGTGTCCGGACTCCCTGCCCAGCCAATACGCAACACCGCCGGTACAGCGGCTACAGGCGGCTGCGTTGCAGCCGGTTCACCAGGCTGGGAAGGTTGTTCTGTAGCGGGTTGTGCACCCCCGCCACATGCCGAGAGAACCAGCGCCAGCACAGTGATCAAAACGAGAAATGTGTATCTAACTTTCATCTTACTCCTCCTTAAGAGTTAAGAATATACGGATTTTGCAATCCGGTTAAACAAAAAACTGCACGCCTGCCATTAAGCCGCGATGCAGTGCCTGCCACCTCTCCCTGGTGTGTCTAATAGTACTTACTGAAATCTCAGTCGTGTACATTCGATATGATTTTACTTTAGATTTAGCGGTGGGAAAAGGCAATTCATCAAAACCGGAAAATTGGCTATACTTGAACCGCGAAAGGGAATCATTATGGATAACCGCGTGAAACTCATTGAAAAATATGAACGCAATGGCTGGCCCTCGATCAAGCGACCGGATATCAAACCGCCTGATGGATGGAGCATTTCTCTGATCACCTCTCTCGAGCGGATTCGCTCACATGCTCTCTCGCCAACCGGGGACATCATCTCCTTCATCAAGGATGGCGAATCACTTTCAGACGTATACCTGCTCCAGTCAAATGGAGGTTGGCCTGCCCGAATCAGCACCGTCCGTCCGCTGGCGCCTTTTTGGGATGATGAAACCCCTGTCTGGTCGCCTGATGGCAAATGGATCGCATTTTGTATTAACGGTCACGTGCATTTAGTCCCACGCGAAGGTGGCCTTCCAAAGAAGATAACAGACTTCACCACATCTGCGAGCAGTCCGCGCTTCATGCCGGATTCGTATGGGCTTATTGTCACAGTTGAACGGAGTGACACAGACCAGTTGCTCATCACAGACATTTCTGGTTCCTGGCCGCGCGCGTTGACCACCGATACGACCGGCGATCACTGGGACGCGCGTCCTTCACCGGATGGAAAATTCATTCTTTATACTCTACGCCGCTTCGATGACTTGAACAGGCTTGATATCATTCTGCTTGAAATAGAAACAGGAAAGTCGATCACCCTTTACGGAAAACCATCTGTCCGCGCGTTCTCACCCAAATGGTCATCCGATGGACAGTGGATCGCGTTCATCGCGCAGGAGACTGAACACGAAGAACTTTATCTCATCAAACCGAATGGTGAAGGTTTACATCAACTCACGAAAGCGGGTCAGGACGTGATGAGTTTCGATTGGGCGGCAAACGGAAAACAACTCGCCGCAGTTGTTAATCGTAATGGCGCCACCGACTTGACTCTTATCGAAATGGGATCAGGTTCCGTCCTGGATCTCCGAAGCGGGGTGGGCATTCATTCGAATCCGAATTGGTCACAGGATGGCTCATTTATCACGTTTGAATATGAAAGTTCCATCCTCCCGCCTGATCTTTATCGAATTGATGTTACGACCAGGCAGGTTACACAGTTGACCTTCTCCAATCCGCTGGCAATGCAAAAGAACAAACTGGCGACGCCTGAAATTGTGAGCTACAAAAGCCATGATGGCCTGGAGATCCTTGCATTCATGTTCCAACCTGAAAAACCAAATGGCGCGGCGATCCTATATCCACATGGCGGACCGACCGCTCAATACGGCTTTGAATGGGATGAGCTCGCGCAATATTTTGTGGCGAAAGGCTATACCTATCTTGCCCCCAACTATCGTGGCTCAACAGGTTATGGCAAAACCTTCGAGCGTCTCAATACCAACGACTGGGGCATCGGCGATACACAGGATTGTCTGCATGGAGCGAAGTTCTTACGCGGCATCAAGGGGATCCGCCCTGAAAGTGTTGGTATTGGCGGCGGGAGTTATGGCGGCTATATGACCGTCTGTTGTTTGTCGCGGGATCCCGAATATCTTTTTGCGTGTGGCGTCACAAAATATGGAGATTCAAATCTCATCAGTTCGTGGGCGCAATGCGAGAAACGTCTCAGGCTTTACACTGAAATATTTCTTGGACATCCAGCCGCGAATTCAGCCATCTACCAAAAAGGGTCACCGATCACAGAAGTAAAAAATGTTCAAAAGCCGGTGTTGGCCCTGCATGGACTTCTTGATACCATCGTCCCACCTGAGGCCTCTGAAGAATGGGTGGAGGCATTGAAACGCCATGACAAGGTCTTTGAATATAAAACCTATGAAGACGAACCGCATGGCTTCCTGCGTCGCGAAAATTTGCAGGATGCGTACGAGCGTATGGAAAGATTCTTTGACTGGTATCTACTTCCCCGCTAGGAAGATGCATGGAAATCACGATGCGGTAATGAACGATGATGTGCTTGGTCATATCCTGTTCAGTCCGGTTGCCACCTCCCCGCCGAGCAATGCAAAAGGTATCGGGCTTGCGCCGGTTGCAGTCAAACCAGAGTTTCAAGGACAAGGGATTGGCTCTCAACTTATTCGCGAAGGATTGCGCCTCTGCTCAGATATGCACAGGAATTTTCGTTGTTTTCTGTTTGAGTGATGAATGTTTTGAAAAGGCATTGTAATATTTTGCCTACACGCAGAATATAATTTAGGATGAGGTTTCCAATGACTGTATATTTCAACTATGATGATATGACATGGGATACAGTTGCTGAACTTCCACGCGATACTCCGCTTATTCTCCCTCTCGGCTCGGGCTATGATCTGGATCTGCTCGCCAGTCAATTAAGTAATCCGCCCCGAATCGGACTCCTGCCACCATTCCCATTCGGTTGGCGCGGCAGCGGACTTGAAGTTGCCGAACCAATCTTCTTCCAATATATTTCAAACCTGCTTGACAGTTTGCGCGATGACGGATTTTCGCGTGTATATTGTCTCATGCCGCAAGGACTCAACCCTCAATCGTTTTACACAATATATCCGGCATCGTTGCTTACTCTCCCGCACTCAACGCAAAAACGGGACGCAGCGTTAAATCCACCTGATTCAGAGCGCGGCAAAGTGATCCTGTTTCCAATTGGTCATACGGAACAACACGGCTATCACCTACCCCTCTCGGTCGATACAATCATTATTGACGCAATTGCAAAAGGCACAGCCAGTAAAGTGCCTACGCGCAGTTACGCAATGCCTGTCATGCCTTATGGAGTCAGTACTCATCGATCCTCATTCGCAGCGACCATGAATGCAGGTGGACGCGCCTTCGAAGATTTCTGGCTCGCGGTTGTGGATGTTTTGGTCCAGCGCGGCTTTGATCGCTTTTACCTGATGAGCGGACACGGTGGCAACTCGTCCTTCCTTGTCAATATTGTCAAATATGCTGGCGAACGTCATCGAAGGATATTCTGCGCGACAGCCTGGCTTCATACATCGGGCGCCATCGGTGCAGCGGCTTTGGATAAATATCGCACATCACCAATTGGTGGCATGGGACATGCCTGCGAACTTGAGACCGCATTTTTATTGCACCTACGTCCCGATTTGTGTCACATGGAACGCGTCGTGGATGAGATGGATTTTGTCGCGACTCCCTCTTATTACATGGATTGGATCGAAGGTGGGTCACTTGTCGCGAATCCGCCCTGGGATGACGACACAAAGACCGGAGCGTACGGAGCTGGAAGTCACGGGACGGCAGAAAAAGGAAGGTTATGGCTCGAAGCCGCTATTGAGGAAAAAGCTGCACACGTTGATGAGATCCACGAACAGCATGAGCGCCGCGAGAAACGCCGGAACGAAGGCTATGGCTTGTGGGGAAAGTTCAAATAAGGGAAATGGGTGCCAATCTCGGCGCTTGTTTTCATTCACCTGCCTATTATTTTGAACGCCACGCCTGATTTAAGGCTAGTCCGCTTATATACTTCTATCTCCAAAGTCCTTTTTCAAGACGCTCGGTAATTTTCTTTTTGATCATTTCAAGCGATCGTTCAAACTCGGGCTGTGAAAATGAATTGCTTCTCGATGCAGAGGATTCAAGTTCCTTTAACAGGTAGAGCACAGGCGCGTCATATTTGGTGGAATATCCTTCAGAAACAAAGACCCTTGCGGCTTCATCGAGATAATCGCTGATCTTTACCAAAGGATTCGACATCTTAATCTCCTTGAACAAGCCAAGTATAGCAAATAAAAAACGTCCGAGCGATAGACTCGGACGTTTCCATTACTTCGCCTTTCCCTGATTTGCGACAGCCGCAGCCTTCTTCGCGGCTTCCTCCGGATCGCCAAGGTAATAACTCTTTATCGGCTTCAAGTCATCTTCAAGCTCATAAACGAGCGGCAATCCTGTAGGGATGTTCAATTCTGTTATTTCGTTATCTGAAATGTTATCAAGATATTTCACCAGTGCGCGGATGCTATTTCCATGCGCAGCAATAATTATACGCTTACCTGATTTAATAACGGGAGCCAGCGTCGAGTGCCAGTAAGGCAGAACCCGTTCCAGTGTGATCTTGAGCGATTCGGTGGCCGGCAGCTGTTCGGGAGTCAGCGAAGCGTAACGAGGGTCAAACTTGGGATGGCGCTCATCCGTCAGTTCCAACGCGGGAGGCGGGACGTCATAACTGCGTCTCCAGATCTTCACCTGCGCTTCCCCGAATTTTTCAGCCATCTCGGATTTATTCAATCCCTGCAATGCCCCATAGTGGCGTTCATTGAGCTGCCACGCGTTCGTGACGGGAATCCATTCGAGATTCATTTCCTGCAATACAGTCCAAAGGGTCTGAATGGCACGACGCAATACAGACGTGTATGCAACATCGAAAACATACCCACCCTCTCTGAGAAGTTTCCCCGCGTCATGTGCCTCAGCCATGCCTTGCTCGGTGAGCCCAACATCCGTCCAGCCTGTGAACCGGTTTTCAAGATTCCATGTGCTTTGTCCATGGCGGACGAGAACAAGTTTATACATAGATTGCTCCTAAACAGAAACTTTGCGATTGCGATATAGTCTTTCGTTAGGCACAGCCAACATCCGGTTGTAATCCAATGGCAGGCCCAAAAAGTCAATGACCTTTTTGCATAATGAGGCCGGGTCATCCAACATCGCGTTATAGCTGACATACAGTACTTCTATGTTTGACTGACGGACCAACCAGGCTTTCACGGCAGACACATGTTTTTTGAACTGTTCTTCCATTTCAGCATCTTCAACCGATGAATCTTCCTGCCTGTGAGTCAGCATCTTGCGCTGGGATGCAAGTACTTCCTTGATCTTGCGCTCCATGAAAATAACTTTATAGGAAAACTGGGAAGGGAGATGCTCGAGCAGAGCGGATATAACTTTTACGACCTTGCCTCCCGCGTCGCCAAGCCACGCAACATTTCCCTCCGACATTTGCTTCACGGCTTCGAGCTCAAAATACCCGTTGGGGTTATCGTCATCTGCACTGCGGATCTCATCCGTTACTACGGAAAGCCCACCTTCGGACAAAATCTTCATCATCATGGACGTCCCGGAACGCGGAAGTCCCGAAACGACAATAATCGGTTTCTTCGGTTCAGCCTTTTTCCCAAACCCCGAAAAGAGCTTATTCACTAGAGATACCCCAAACCTTTCAATCGTTCTTCAAGATCTTTTTGCCCTTTTCCCGTTGCCTGCGAAGGCGGCTTGACGTTGGACTGGTCGAGATGCTTTCCAATCGCCAGGAAGGGAATATCACGGAAAGAGATCGTACCAAAATCCTTCAGATCACGATTTGCAAAGATAACGCCTGGCACGACGTCTGAGTCCATACAGTGGTCAGCTCCCCAATGATCGGTGTTTGATTCCATCGCCACATCAGGGATTTTGCCGAGTCCGGTTTCAGCGGAGCCGCGGTATCCGGGCGCGTACCCAACCACAAGGTCCGGACCGAAGCGTGTGTAAGGACCGGAATATGTTTCATGCTTGAGTCGAATCTTCTGGATGACGGGATTCCCCTTGGTGTCCTTCCAATCCAACAATTTGGTTTTTAGTTCACTTAGCAGGTTCTCGAGCGTATCAGAGGAGACGATACCCTGCCCCTCCCGCCCAGCGACATTGAGATAAATGCTATTCAGGCCAACCGCGTACGCCCTTGTTTTACTCCAATCGACACCGCTCAGGTCAGCGCCACCGTTCTTCATTGCAAGGAAATCGTTTTCCAAGAGCCAACGATTGACATGCACCTTGTTTCTGAAATCGCTGAAACCATGATCGGACATGATGAGGTAACGATACCTGCCACTCCATGCATCAACCTTCGCGCTTATATCACCTACGAAGCGATCCAGTCGCTTATACCAATCCTGCACAATATCCATCCGGTCGTGAAAGAACATGTGTTGAACACGGTCAAGATCGTCGAAGATGCTCGCAAGCACACCTTCGCGGAAGTCGTTCATCAAATAATAAAGGATCTGAATACGGCGATTGAAAATGAACTGGCACAAATCAAGGAATTGCTCATCGGTGATACAACCATCTTCGAGTCCAGTTGTATCCTGCGGCCAACCCAAAGTCAGATATGCACCGACATCCTTCCACAGTTTTTTAGAAAAGGAAGTTGACGATGCATAATGCCAGGTCGAATGCAATGGATGGATTTGTAATGGCAAGGCATAAACGCGAACCACACCACTTAAACTTGTCGCAATAAAACGCGTGATGGCATGGACGTTGAACAACATCCCCGCCTTGAATTTAAATTCAACAATGTCACTCCACGCGCCCAGCTTCAATTCGACTTGTTGTTTATCTATGGTGAGGCGCGCCGTTTTTTCGTCGACAACATCAAGGCTGATTGGCAGACTGAGCGTTTGCGGACCAGAGCGACTTTGTGTTTGTGGTCCAGGTAGAGATGCCGCATAGCGATCCTTCCCGGTGGACACCAATTTCACCACTGTTGTCTTTTTCTTCGTCTCATCTTCAGATGTCAGAAGTGTGCCAACACCCAATTGTCCACGAATATCGGGCGTGCCAAGCCCAGGCAATGTGTTTACAGGCAAATCAGGGCGGGCCGGGAACATGGCGGGCCACCACAATGCGGTTGCCGGGTAGCCCAATTCCGCGGCCTCTTCAAAAAATGTTTTCGCCGTATACGGGGGGACGAACTGCTCCCCAATGGCCGTCTTGCGCATTGGCAGAATTGAAACATATGGGACATATGTCGCGGGGTCACGATGGACAAAATCAAAGATGCCATGTCCGCCGGGGTCTGCGCCGGTAGCGATACACGTCCATGAAACTTCAGTTTGTGGAGGAGAGCAAACTTCCAAACGGGAATATCCACTCCCTTGAATAAATTTTTCCAGATTGGGTAATTGATTTTTCCCTGCCATCTCTTCAAAAACGGCAGGGTCAAACGAGTCAAATCCCAGGATTAGAGTCTTCATACACAGAAAATTTAATTCTGGTTCTCTTCATCATCCTTGCGGCCGCGACGGCGTAACTTTGCAATTCCTTCACGAATCTGTCGTGAAAAAACGAACAGAACGCCTGACAGCACGGCGAATAAGCCGGCGAGGGCCTGGAACAAAACTCCACCAGTATTGGGATCGATATACATACTTTACTCCTTTTTTCGACTTGGCTTTATACCGTATATACATTGAAAAGTCAAATACGAGTAGCGGCCGTCATCGTCAGTGTATTATAGCCCAAGCCGCACAGCCATAGTAAAATCAGTGCATGCCCAATGATGATGTCACCCCAAGTCGCCAGCAGTATCTCGAGATCAAGCGGGATTACCCCAACACCATTCTCTTCTTCCGCCTCGGTGATTTTTACGAGACCTTCGATGAAGACGCGGAGACCACCGCGCGCGAGCTTGATATCGTGCTTACCTCACGTCCCATCGGAAAAGGCGTCCGTGCGCCACTTGCAGGAATCCCATATCACGCAGTGGAAAATTATCTTGCCCGGTTGATCGAAAAAGGCTATCACGTCGCGATCTGCGAACAGGTTGGAGATACACCTGTTAAAGGACTCTTCCCGCGCAAGGTTGTCCGTGTGGTAACTCCGGGGACTGTGACCGAACCGGGACTCTTGCCGGGGGACTCGAACAACTACCTCGCCTCGATCATACTGGATGAGAAATCTGCTTCCGTTTCATATGCCGATATCACCACCGGAGAATTTGCCGTTACCGAAATTCCCTTGGAAGCCCTGCGCTCAGAACTGACGCGTTTACATCCGGCTGAAATCATTTACCCTGACAATCAAAAACTTAACGACGGTATTCAGGGACACAAGACCCCTTTTCCCGCATGGAGATTTGAACCGGGAAAATGCGAAGAGACGTTGCTTGCACATTTCAAGGCATCCACACTGGAAGGTTTTGGACTCAAAAGCCACGGGCTCCCCGTCCGCACCGCAGGGGCAATCGTTCAATATATCAAGGATACTCAACCCGACTCTCTGGCTTTATTAACCAGCCTGCGGTATTACAGTATCAACGAATTCATGACGCTCGATGCGGCAACACGCAGAAACCTTGAATTGAATGAAACTTTACGCGGCGAAAGAAAAGGATCCCTGCTCGGTACACTGGATCACACCGTCACACCGATGGGTAAAAGACTTATCCACCAATGGATCAGCCAGCCCTTGCTCAATGTGGACAAGATCAATCGCAGGCAGAACGGCGTCCAACACTTCTTCGAGAACGGCATGAAGCGCGCCGAATTGCGTGCCGCGCTCAAACCACTGGCAGACCTGGAAAGACTGGTCAATCGGGTGATGGCAGGCCATGCCCAGCCGCGCGATTTGGTCTCAATGCGAGATACATTGGGAAGAATTCCGAATGTGAAGGAAGTGTTGGGTGAATGGAAGATGAAAGAAATTCATCTTCCCGAATTTGAGTTGATGAGCAATGAATTGTCCCTGGTCCAATCCGCGATAGACGATGACCCGCCTGCCACTTTACAGAACACGGGCATTATTCGCTCAGGATATTCGCAGGAATTGGATTCAGTCATCGATGCATCGAAGCACGCTCGCGACTGGATCGCAAATCTCGAAAGCGTTGAACGCGAAAAAACAGGCATCAAGACCCTTAAAGTTGGATACAACAAGGTCTTTGGCTATTACATTGAAATTTCGCGCGGCGCGGCCGAGAGGGCGCCCGAGAGTTACATCCGCAAGCAGACCCTGGTCAATGCAGAACGATTCATCACGCCGGAAATGAAGGAGTATGAGACTCTTGTACTAAACGCGGAAGAACGCATTCGCGAAATTGAATTAAGATTATTCAAGGAAGTTTGTGCGACGTTAAGCAAATCCGCGTTTCAATTGCTCAAGGTCGCGAGGGCGCTCGCGGAACTTGACGTGCTATCCGCGTTCGCTGAGACAGCGGCACTCGGAGGCTATATCAGGCCCGAGATCCATGAAGGAGGCGGATTGGATATCCGCGAAGGACGCCATCCGGTTGTGGAACAATCCCTCCACGGCGAAAGATACATCCCAAATGATGTCCTGTTCGAGAAAGGAGAGATCGTTCGGATCATCACAGGACCGAACATGTCCGGAAAATCAACCTATTTGCGTCAAACAGCATTGATCGTTTTGATGGCGCAGATCGGGTCGTTTGTCCCGGCGGACTCAGCCCATATCGGTCTCGTGGACAGAATCTTTACCCGCATCGGCGCACAGGACGAAATCCACGCGGGACAATCCACGTTCATGGTGGAGATGATCGAAGCCGCGAATATTCTGCATCACGCGACCTCACGCTCGCTCCTCATATTGGATGAGATCGGACGTGGTACTTCAACCTATGATGGACTTTCGATTGCGTGGGGCATGATCGAATACATCCATAACCACCCTCAATTGCGCGCGAAGACTTTATTTGCCACACACTATCATGAGCTGACACAACTAGCGGAGTTGCTACCTGGTGTTCGTAATTACAATGTGGCTGTGAGCGAAGCGGATGGGAAAGTTGTGTTCCTACACAAGATCATCCCTGGCGGCGCAGACCGTTCGTATGGAATCCATGTGGCACAACTGGCAGGCTTGCCTGCTCCAGTGATCCAACGCGCGAACGAGATCATGGCAGAACTCGAAAAGACATCCGGGCGCGCGGTGAAGATTGATCCGCACGCCGCGCAGCAGGCAATGCTATTTCCTGAATCCAGTCCACTGCTTGATGAATTACAAGGTGTTGATGTCAACAGCCTCTCCCCCATTGAGGCTCTGAACAAGTTGTTTGAATGGCAGAAGAAGTTTACTGGACGCTAAACCGTCTTTCAGTAATGCAAACCCAATCCGAACGTAGGGGGACAAGGGTATAATTTTGATAATACATTCAATCAGCTTATTGTTATAAAAGGAAATCCAATGAAGGTTGCAATCCTGGCAGGTGGAGTGGGAACCCGCCTATCTGAAGAAACAACAATCAAGCCAAAGCCAATGGTGGAAGTTGGCGGCAAGCCCATGCTCTGGCATATTATGAATATTTACGCAGCCTATGGCTTCAAGGAATTCGTTATCGCATTGGGATATAAGGGCGAAATTATCAAGGATTATTTTTTGAACTATCACTATCGCTCACGCAGTTTAACAGTGAAGTTGAAGACAGGAGAAGTGTCAATACACAATGACCAGGGCGAAGATTGGATTGTCCACCTGCTCGATACAGGCACAGAGACAAACACGGGTGGGCGTGTTAGGCGCGTGGCTGAATTTATTGGAAACGAGTCTTTCATGCTGACATACGGTGATGGCGTGAGCAATGTCGATATTCATCGCTTGATCGAGTTCCATATACAGCAAAAGAGATTGGTCACCATGACTGCAGTACGCCCACCTGCGCGCTTCGGCCAGATGGTGATCGAAGATCATCATGTGATCGAATTCAGGGAGAAGCCACAGATCGGTGAAGGCTGGATCAACGGCGGGTTCTTCGTGCTCGAACCTGGCATCACCAAATATATTCAAGGCGACCATACGGCATGGGAATTCGAGTCGCTCGAACACATTGCGGCAGATGGTCAACTTTCCGCTTATCAACACAACGATTTCTGGCAATGCATGGACACGATTCGTGATGTGCACAACCTTGAAAAACTCTGGCAGGAAGGCAAGGCGCCATGGAAACTGTGGAATTGAACCGCACCTTCTGGCTTGATCGTCCCACATTTGTCACTGGTGGAATGGGGCTTGTCGGCTCATGGCTGGTAAAGCGACTTATTGATTCGGGCGCAGATGTCGTCTGCCTGGTGCGTGATTGGGTCCCGCAAAGTGAAATGGTGCGCAAGAAATGGATCGAACAGGTCAAAGTGGTGCGCGGTGATATTCGAGAACGTGAGGTCATGGAACGGACCCTTGGCGAATATGAAATCGACACAGTTATCCATCTTGCCGCACAGACCATTGTGACGATCGCCAACCGAAACCCAATATCCACGTTTGAGACAAATATTGCAGGCACATGGAATTTGCTGGAGGCATGCCGCAGAAGTCCGCGAGTCAAACAAATCGTTATTGCCTCTTCTGACAAGGCTTATGGCGACCAGGAGATACTCCCTTACGACGAGAACACTCCCCTGCAAGGTCAACACCCATACGACGTAAGCAAATCCGCGGCAGACTTGATCGCATACACTTATGCAAAAAGTTTCGAACTGCCCGTTGCCATCACACGCTGTGGGAATTTTTATGGCGGCGGTGACTTGAACTGGAATCGCATCATTCCCGGAACGATTCGCTCGATCTTACGCGGGCAATGTCCTGTTATTCGTTCGGATGGGGAATACATCCGTGATTATTTTTACGTCGAAGATGGCGCTGCGGCATATATGCTGTTGGCGGAACAACTCGCCGCGCGGCCGGAACTCAAAGGGCAGGCATTCAATTTTTCAAACGAGATTCAGGTGTCGGTGCGCGAGATCGTGGATCGCATCCTAAAAATGATGGATACAAACCTGAGCCCAGATATCCGCAATGAGGTCAGAAACGAGATCCGTCATCAATATTTGAGCGCAGATAAAGCGCGCCGGGAACTTCATTGGAAACCCATGTTCAATTTGGATGAAGGCTTGCGAAAGACGATTAATTGGTATAAGGATTTTTTCGATGAGCGAAAGAGCTGACCAGCTTCGCGCCCAGATATTGGACCTGGTCGCGGAATATTCAAATGAAGCATTTCCTGAAAGAAAATTCGTTCCAGGCGAATCATCGGTTCCTGTCTCAGGGCGCGTGTATGACAGAACAGACGTTCAATCACTGGTTGACTCAAGCTTGGATTTCTGGTTAACCACGGGAAGATTTGCACATCAATTCGAAAAAGAGTTTGCACGCTTCTTCAAGATGCGTCATGCAATTTTAGTGAATTCTGGTTCATCGGCAAATTTACTGTCGCTCACCTGCCTCACTTCCCCGCTGCTCAAAGAGAGACAACTCATACCTGGTGATGAGGTGATCACCGTGGCAACGGGATTCCCCACCACGGTCAACCCGATCTTTCAAAACAATCTCGTGCCTGTGTTTATCGATGTTGATATTCCCACCTACAATGTTGACGTGACACAACTCGAAGCCGCACTGTCTGCAAGAACGCGCGCGGTGATGCTCGCCCACACACTTGGAAACCCATTCAACCTTGAGGCGGTTACCGCGTTTTGCAAAGAACATAATTTGTGGTTGATCGAAGACTGTTGTGACGCCGTCGGCGCGACCTATAATGGTCAGCCCGTGGGAAGGTTTGGCGATGTGGCAACGGTCAGTTTTTACCCAGCGCACCACATCACCATGGGCGAAGGCGGCGCGGTCTTAACAGATAAACCCAAGCTCAAAAAGATCATCGAATCATTCCGCGATTGGGGGCGCGATTGCTGGTGCGACCCCGGCAAGGATAACACCTGCGGAAAACGATTCGATTGGCAACTTGGCGACCTGCCAGCTGGCTACGATCACAAATATACATATTCGCACATCGGTTACAACTTGAAGGTGACCGACATGCAAGCGGCAGTCGGTGTATCACAGCTCAAAAAACTCCCTCACTTCATCGAAAGACGTCGGGAAAATTTTGATTACCTGACAGAGCGACTCAGCAGTTTACAGGATTTCTTCCTGCTCCCACAGGCGACTCGCAATGCTAACCCAAGTTGGTTCGGCTTTCCGATCTATGTCCGCCCCGATGCACCATTCACGCGCGACGAAACCGTACTCTGGCTGGAGCACCACAAGATCGGCACACGTCTTTTGTTTGGTGGCAACCTGACCCGCCAGCCTGCCTATCGCGGACATAACTATCGCGTCGTCGGTGACCTTGCTCGCGCAGACGAAGTCATGCGCAATGTATTCTGGATCGGCGTCTACCCGGGACTTACACAGTCTATGTTAGATTATGTGTGCGATGTGCTGGTACAACTCTGCGAAACCGCGGCATAGTATGAAAGCACTCGCAACATCTGACCTGGATCACATTATTGATCACACGCGTGATCTCTGGGATGATTTACGAGGTGCACACATCTTCATCACAGGCGGGACAGGTTTTTTTGGACACTGGCTTGTTGAAAGTCTTCTCCACGCAAATCAACAACTGGACTTAAAAGTATCCGCTTCCATTCTTAGCCGTGAGCCTGATTCAGCCAAACAAACATCTCCTCACCTATTCACCGATTCTGCTATCACGATGTTGAAAGGCGATATTCGCAATTTCGAATACCCTCGCGGAAAATTTTCGCACATCATCCACGCCGCAACAGATGCTAGCACCAAGCTCAACGAAGAGAATCCCCTTTTGGAGCTGGACACTATTATCGAAGGAACTCGCCACACATTGGATTTTGCAGTCCAATGCGAAGTGGAAAAATTTCTGTTCATCAGCTCAGGCGCAGTGTATGGAAAGCAATCCGCAGAAATGACTCATATTCCCGAAGAATACCAAGGCGCACCTGACCCGTCTGGCCCAAAATCTGCCTATGGAATTGGAAAAAAAACTGCCGAACAATTATGCGCGTTGTACGCGAAACAACAAGGCGTTTCTTCGACCATCGCTCGTTGTTTTGCATTCGTTGGTCCATATCTCCCCGTTGATACTCACTTTGCCATCGGCAACTTCATCCGTGACGCAATGGATGGCGGACCCATCATCGTTAAGGGAGACGGGACTCCGTGCCGTTCCTATCTTTACGCGGCAGACCTTGCCATCTGGTTGTGGACTATTCTCTTGCGCGGCGAGTCGGGGCGTATGTACAATGTCGGTAGCGAAGAGAGCATCTCGATCGAGGAAACAGCTTACACTGTGGCGCGAATCCTTTCAAATCCACCAGCGGTCAAGATATTAGGCAAAAAAAAATCTAATCAGATAGTGGAAAGATACGTTCCATCCACACAAAGGGGACAATCTGAATTAAAATTACGACAATTTATCAAACTAGAAGATGCAATAAAACGGACTGTTCAATTCTTAAATTCCAGCTATCAGGAGGCCGATCTATGAAAGAAGTTCGAATAGGTGACACCACTGTAGGTGATGGTCGCCCTTGTTATATTGTTGCTGAAATTGGCATCAACCATAATGGTGATATAGATATCGCCAAAAAATTGATCGATGTCGCTGCCATTGCTGGATGCAACGCCGTCAAATTTCAAAAGCGCACGATTGACATTGTGTATTCAAGTGAAGAATTAGCCCGTCCACGCGAGAGTCTGTACGGGACAACAAATGGCGACTTGAAATATGGGTTGGAATTTGAAAAGGAAGAATTCGACGAAATTGATCGATACTGCAAAGAAAAAAAGATAACCTGGTATGTATCACCGTGGGACGAAAAATCAGTAGACTTCATTGAACTGTACAATCCTCCCTGCTACAAACTTGCATCGGCGTCTATCACAGATGATGGATTGCTGGAACACATAAAAGCCAAAGGTCGTCCAATTATTCTCTCAACAGGCATGAGCACAATCGATCAGGTAGACCACGCAGTTGATATTTTGGGAAAGGAAAATTTGATCCTTTTGCATGCCTGCAGCACCTATCCAGCATATTACGATGAACTAAATTTAAGAGTTATCTCTGTCCTTAAGCAACGGTATAACATCCCAGTTGGATACTCTGGCCACGAGACGGGTCTCCCTTCATCTGTAGCAGCAGTAGTCCTAGGTGCATGTGTGATAGAACGTCATATCACCCTTGATCGTTCGATGTGGGGAAGCGACCAGGCTGCATCACTAGAACCCAACGGAATTATGCGTCTGGTACGAGATATCCGTCTTACGGAAATATCAATGGGTGATGGGATAAAACGTGTAATAGAGAGGGAAATTCCCATCTTGAGAAAACTGCGCCGTGTGGATAATGCACAAAAAGGAGTTTAAAGCTTGGCTGTTAAACTTTCAGACTATGTAATACAGTTTATCGCCAATCAAGGTGTCAAACACGTATTTATGGTACCCGGTGGAGGCGCCATGCACTTAAATGACTCCTTGGGACGTCACGAAAATATTGATTTTGTTTGCAATCTACATGAGCAGGCAAGTGCAATTGCTGCAGAGGCTTATGCACGAATAACAAATCACCTCGGTGTAGCACTTGTAACGACTGGCCCCGGAGGGACAAACGCAATCACAGGTGTAGCTGGTGCATGGTTAGAATCTACACCTTGCTTGATTATTTCGGGACAGGTAAAGCGCGCAGACATGAAGGGCAATCTTCCTGTTAGACAGGTAGGCCCTCAAGAACTGGATATTGTCTCAATTGTTAAGTCAATTACCAAGTATGCAGTAACCGTGACCAATCCGCTTACCATCCGTTTTCACCTTGAAAAAGCGATTACATTGGCTACTTCAGGGCGAAAGGGACCGGTGTGGATTGATATTCCTCTTGATGTTCAGGCCGCTTCTATAGTGCCCGAGGAACTAAATGCCTATATTCCAGAGGAAAAAAAGACGGACGAAATCAAATCTTCAGCATTGCTCGATCAAATAAACGAAAGTATAAAATTATTAAATCAGGCGGAGCGTCCGGTTTTATTAATTGGGAATGGAGTCAGGTCAGCAGGTGCGCAGGATATCCTTCTGGAATTAATAGATCGTATGGGCATTCCAGTACTAACTACTTGGATGGGAATAGACCTTGTTTCAGACGATTCACCGTTATTCTTTGGCAAGCCAGGAACGGTCGCGTCGCGTGGTGCAAATTTTATTGTGCAAAATTCCGATCTGTTAATTTCCATAGGTGCACGCTTGGATTTTGCGGTAACTGGTTTTGATCAGACCAAATTTGCTCGTGCTGCCAAGAAAATAATCGTGGATATAGATTCTGGGGAAATAGCTAAGTTAAAAATGAATGTAGATATACCCGTTTGTTCTGATGCCAAAATATTCCTTAGGGAGTTTCTGAATAAATCACATTCAATAAAGAGCAAAACACGCGAGGCGTGGCTCTCGCGTTGCAATGATTGGAAACTCAAGTACCCAGTGGTGCTTCCGGAACATTGGGAGCAAAAGAATTTTGTTAATAGTTATGTGTTTACCTCTATACTAGCAGATGAACTAGGGAAAGACGACTTATTGATACCAGGAAGCTCGGGTTCAGATATTGACATATTTTGGTTAACGATGCGGGTAAAAAGAGGTCAACGCTTGTTCAGCACGGGCGGGCTGGGGGCAATGGGTTTTGGTATTCCAGCTAGTATTGGTGGTTGTCTCGCAAGTGGGCGCAAAAGGACCGTTACTATCGAGGGTGATGGCAGTTTTCAAATGAACATACAGGAACTTGAGACTGTCGTGCGGCTAAATCTTCCAATAAAATATTTTGTGATAAATAATGGAGGGTATGCTTCAATCCGCTCGTCGCAGCGTAACCACTTCAATGGTCGTTTGGTAGGCTGTGATCCGACCAGTGGGTTAACTCTGCCGGACACGATTAAAATAGCCTCTGCCTATGGCATAAATTCCAGGCGCATTACTGATCACAACAATCTGCGCGTCAGGATTCGAGAAGTTTTAGAGATGTCAGGACCTGTTATTTGTGAGGTAATAGCTGACCCAGATCGTCCGATTGGGCCACGTGTTTCATCACACATTCGTGTCGATGGCTCGATAGTATCTCGTCCGCTGGAAGACTTGTGGCCGTTTCTTGAACGTAATGAACTAATATCGAACATGCTCATCCCCACTTTGAGCGAATCTGAATTGCAATAAATATACTACCAAATAAAAATTGTAGAATCTATGAAAAATATTGGAATTATGCAGGGACGCCTCGTTCCTCCCACCGACAATCGAATTCAATGCTTTCCCCGAGATCGCTGGGAGGAGGAATTTTTACTCGCCGCGCAAGCCAATCTTGATTGCATTGAATGGATACATGATCAATACGGCGCGGATGTAAACCCAATTGCTACTGATGCGGGTGTTGCACGGATGAAGTCACTAAAAAAATCAAGTGGCGTTCAGATTCTTTCTCTTTGCGCAGATTCTTTCATGGATAGGCCTCTGATTCGTATTACTGAAGCAGAATTGGACGAGCGGCTCACCTTCCTGGAATGGCTAATGAAGCGCTGCGAATTGGTCGGCATAAACAGGCTGGTTCTTCCTTTTGTTGATGCTTCACGAATTGATACTGAAGATGAAATGGAAATGGTGTGCATGGCATTGAACCGTGCTTTACAGACCGCAGATAAAACTGGTGTTGAAATTCATCTTGAAACATCATTAACACCTATTCGGTTTGCAGAACTTCTTTCTAAAATCCCTCATCCCATGCTTAAAGTTAATTATGATTCTGGTAACAGTTCCTCGCTTGGTTATCTTCCAAGTGAAGAATTCGCATCATACGGTTCTCGGATTGGGAGCGTCCATATAAAAGATCGTGTTCTAAGTGGTGGCACCGTTCCCTTAGGAACTGGCAATGCAGATTTTCAAACACTTGCAGATAGTCTTGAACATATTGATTATCAGGGTGATATTATTCTTCAGGCAGCGCGTGGAACAGTTGAGGAAGAGGTAGCTTGGGCGAGTCTAAATCGCGAGTTCGTCTTGAAACATATCTTGCGCTAAAACAAAGGAATCAACATGAAAATTCTCATGGTAGGTTTGGGAGGAATTGGGCAGCGTCATGTCCGTAATTTGCGCTTCTTGATGGGCTCTGATGTAGAGATTATTGCTTACCGCTATCGAAATAATCCCCAAGTTCTAACTGATCAATTACGTGTAGAACCGGGAGGCATGTTGATAGAAAAATATGCCATCAGAGTATATGATAATATTGATCGAGCCATCGATGAAAAACCTAATGCTGTTTTTGTTTGCAACCCTAGCAGTTTACATATTCCTGTCGCCTTGAAGGCAGCGCAAGTCGGCTGTAATCTATTCATCGAAAAACCACTTTCCCATAATTTGGAACAAGTTGAAGAATTAATTAACATAGTTGAGAGCCAAAATGCTAAAGCCGTGGTTGGATATCAAATGCGCTTTCATCCATGCCTTCTTCATTTGCATTCTTTGATGCTAGTACAGGGTGTTGGTAAGATAATTGCAGTGCGCGTGGAAGTCGGGGATTATTTACCCGGTTGGCACACGTATGAGGATTACCGCCAGATGTATGCAGCAAGAGAAGATTTAGGTGGCGGTGTTATTTTGACCCAAATTCATGAATTGGATTATATCTACTGGCTCTTTGGTTTACCTACACGTGTGTTCTCAATGGGTGGGCACTTAAGTAGTTTGGATATTAAAGTAGAGGATACGGTAGATATCTTGATGGAATGTGTCGTAGATAATCGCCCGGTCCCTGTTAGTGTGCACTTGGATTTTGTTCAGCGACCGTCCAAACGTGTCTGTGAAATTATCGGCGATGCTGGGAAAATAATTGTAGATATTAGCGGATTAACTCTGCAAAAGTTTGATGCTTTGGGTAACCTTTCTGAAGCCGTTTCGTATGAAGGATTTGATCGAAATCAACTCTTCATAGACGAGTTGAAATATTACTTTGAATATCTTCAAGGCAATGAAGGGCCTGTCGTTACAATACAAGAAGCGGCACAAAGCTTAAGAATAGCATTAGCGGCAAAAGAGTCTCTGCTGACTCGCAAAATAGTGAATTTAGTGAACTAAAATATGAAAAAAACAGGAAGAGATTTTTTCGATTTATCGAATCGTGTTGCTATTATTACAGGTGGTACGGGTCTATTAGGTCAGCAACATGCAGAAGCCATTGCAAGTATGGGCGGAATCCCGGTGCTTGCCGATATTCGCTTGAATAATATTGATCCTGAGAGTTTTGAGTGGAAAGAACGGTTCGGTAAATTAGCATGCGCCATTCAAACTGAAATTACCCAGCCAGAGAGCGTCAAAGAACTACTGGAAAATGTATTAAGTAGGTTTGGACGGGTAGATATTCTTGTAAATAATGCTGCCAATAACCCTAAAATAGAAAAACAGTCTGATGTTGAGTTTTCACGTCTGGAGTTTTTCCCATTGAGACAATGGGAAACAGATTTGGCTGTAGGATTAACCGGGGCTTTTCTTTGCAGCCAGATGATCGGAAGTGAAATGGCACGTCGAAAACGCGGTGTGATAGTTAACGTTGCATCTGATCTTGCGCTTATCGCTCCAGATCAACGCTTATATCGTCAATTGGGATTACCAGAGGATCAACAACCTGTAAAACCTATTACCTACTCTGTTGTAAAAACAGGGCTTATCGGATTAACACGATACCTGGCAACATACTGGGCTGATGATGGTGTACGGGTGAATGCTATCTCTCCAGGTGGAGTCTATAACAATCAGCCGGAGGAGTTTGTCCATCGTCTTAGTAATCTGATTCCGCTAGGCCGCATGGCTAGGGCAGATGAGTACCAGGCTGCAATGATTTATTTATGCTCGGACGCTTCATCTTACATGACGGGAACGAACCTAATTATTGATGGCGGGAGAAGTTCCTGGTGAACAAAGATACGAATATACGTATGCACATTACATATTGCCAGAAAAGAGGTAGAAGCAATGTCAGACATTATTCAGGCGGAATTGAAATCGCACATGGTAATACTGGAGCACACAATTGAGCAATCTGCGTCACTAATTAATGATATAGCCATGTGTATAATAAAATGTTTTCAAAGCGGAAAAAAGATGATGCTTTGCGGTAATGGTGGCAGTGCAGCGGATGCGCAACACGTTGCCGCTGAGTTTGTAAATCGTTTTCATTTCGATCGCGGACCTCTGCCTGCCATTGCACTTACAACCGATTCATCTATTTTGACTTGTGTGGGCAACGATTCTGCATTCGAGAACATATTCTCGCGACAGGTGGAAGCCTTTGCCCAAAGTGGGGATGTTTTAGTTGGCATTAGCACAAGCGGAGAATCGGCTAATGTTTTAAAAGCACTAGATGTGGCGAAAGTGTGCGGCGCTGTGACAATAGGCTTTACCGGCGAAAAAGGAAAAGAAATTATGGGAAAAAGATGTGAGTTCTGCCTAATTGTTCCCTCAGTCGATACGGCGCGAATACAAGAATGTCACGAATTTGCCTGGCATGTAATTTGCGGAATTGTGGAAGAGACCATATTCGCAAAAGAATAACCTGATATGGCGTCGTTATGAAATGAGAGGAAAAATACAATGAACAAACCGTCAGAAAAGGAAATCCTGGAATTTCTTTTCAGCGAACCATTGGCTGATGTTTATCAGAGAGAACAATCTACTTTTGATAAACAGGCTGCGCCTTTTGAAAAATCACTTGTGCTTTTTGGCGCTGGTGGTCTGGGTAAAAAGACGTTGGCTGGTCTGCGCAGGATTGGCATAGAGCCTTTAGCCTTCGCGGACAACAACTCAGCCTTATGGGAAAAGGATATCAATGGTGTACAAATAATGTCTGTAGAGAATGCAGTCAAACAATTTGGTGAAAACTCGGTCTTTGTAATAACAATATGGAAAGGTGAAGCAATAGATACAATGACCCAACGATATCAACAGTTGAAAAATTTAGGCTGCACCAGAATAGTTCCGTTTGGTTACCTATATTGGAAATACAGTGATGTTTTTCTCCCCCACTATGCCTTTGACATGCCTCATAAGGTATTTGAACAGGCCGAGGTAGCACAAACTGCCTTCTCCTTATGGGAGGACGATTCATCTCGCTATGAATATCTTGCACAACTAAGGTGGAGGATATTTATGGATTTTGACGGGTTGCCTGCTCCTGTTTCACATGAGATATATTTTCCTGATGACCTTGTGAGCCTGTCACCTGATGAGTTATTTATAGACTGTGGTGCATATGATGGTGACACAATGAGGAGTTTATTAAGCACTCAAGGAACTTATTCCGGAAAAATTATTGCATTTGAACCGGACCCGGCCAATTTTAAGAAGCTAGAGCAATACGTCTTGGAATTGCCAAAAGGCATTAAAGAGAGAGTGAACGTCTACCCATTCGCAGTTGGCGCAAGCAAATCAAAAGTGCGTTTTGAAGCTTCAGGAACAGAGGCGTCAGCAGTTGGCTCAGGTGATCTCGAAGTGGATTGTGCGACTTTGGATGAAGCTCTGGGAAATAAAAATCCAACTTACATAAAAATGGATATCGAAGGGTCCGAATTAGATGCACTCATGGGGGCACAAAACATCATTAGGGAAAATCTCCCCGTCTTAGCAATATGCTCTTATCACTGTCAAGATCACCTATGGAGAATACCGACTCTCATTCATTCGTACTCTGATAAATATCGTTTTTTTCTGAGGCCGCACCTTCTTGAAGTGTGGGATTTAGTTTGCTATGCAATACCTATAAATCGATTGAAAATCAAGCAGTAAATTATGGCCATTTTCTACTCTCAACAGCATTATTCAAAACGTCTTTGTGCGATATGTAAAAGTCCCAACAACAGTTTGTTATTCCAACAGAATTTTTCTACGCTATCTGATAATGGAAGCCTTTTGTCGGGCTACAATGTGGTTGTTTGCGACCTGTGTGGCTTTTGTTTTGCGGACAACATTCCGGACCAGACAATTTTTGATGCGTATTATCGGGATATGTCAAAATACGAAAAATCTGGTCGCAGTGGGCAGGATACCTCATATGATCGAGCACGCTTTCGGGTGATGGCAGAAGCGATACTGGGATTCTTAACATCACCACAAATGCGAATTTTTGAAATCGGCTGTGCAAATGGTCAATTGTTGGCGTTACTCAAAAAAAATGGATATGAAAATGTTGCTGGAATAGACCCATCTCCTGTAAGTGCCGAAATAGCCCGAAAGCATTACGAAATCAAGGTTTCGGCACATACCTTATCCGACCTGCCCCTCGATAATCAGAAAGTTGACTTTTTAATTCTAGCGGGTGTCCTGGAACACGTAAAAGAACTTTCTCTTGCTCTTCAGCGCATGAGAGAAATGTTATCTGATGGTGGCTCTATTTTTATCACTGTTCCCGATGCGTCTCGTTATACAGAGGGAGAAGATGCACCATTTCAAGAATTTAGTGTGGAACATATCAATTTCTTTGGACCCCACTCTTTGGAAAACTTATTTAAGGCGAATGGATACGAAAAAGCATCTATTCAGCAGGCTATGATCGAGTCAAATTATCGAACTACAACGCCCGTTATTCACGGTCTTTTTGTCAAAAGCGACACTCTGGCTCCCATAACATTCCATCATGATGATCAAACGGTATTTGGTTTAAAGAAGTATATAGATCAATCTCTTGAAGCAGATCATTATATCCAGAAGAGTATTAGTAATATTGTCCACTCGGGCAGACCCATTATCGTTTGGGGAACAGGTGCACATACTTTAAGGCTGTTAGCAACCAGCCAATTAGGTAATGCAAAGATCAGCGCTTTTGTTGATTCGAATCCCAGATATCAGGGTAAGAAATTGAACACAGTATCAATTATTTCTCCGCAGGATCTCATGAAATTATCTGAACCAATATTGATCTCGTCACGCATATACCAGGATGAAATAGAAAATCAGATTCGCACGGAGCTTAACATGGACAATGAGATAATAAAGCTATATAAAAAGTGAGTGTAGATCAACGAACAGGAGTAATCCGCATGAAGTTAATAAGCATAATTTCTCCCTGCTTTAATGAAGAAGACAATGTTCAAGAGCTACATGATCGTATTGCAAAGGTAATGGAAAATCTCAACTATGACTATGAACACATATTGATCGATAATGCTTCCACGGATCGCACAGTGGAAGTCCTTCGGACATTATCCGCAAGCGACAAACATATAAAAGTTATTGTCAACACTCGAAACTTTGGTCAAATTCGTTCCCCATACCATGCCCTATTTCAGACAAGCGGAGATGCTGTGGTATGTATGGCAGCCGATTTGCAGGATCCCCCAGAACGCATCCCTGAATTTATTCAGAAATGGGAGGCTGGCTACAAGATTGTTGTTGGGGTTAAGACTCGTAGCGACGAATCTTGGTTTTATTATTTCTTGCGAACAATTTATTATAGAATTGTCAGAAAGCTTTCAGATGTCCCGCTTATAGAAAACTTTACCGGTTTTGGAATATATGATCGCGAGGTTGTTGATGCATTGCGCACTCTTAATGACCCTTATCCTTATTTTCGCGGTCTTATTGCAGATTTGGGATATGAACGTGCCCAGGTCGAGTTTAGTCAGCCACGTCGCAAGAAAGGGATTAGTAAAAACAATTTTTACACACTCTATGATATAGCCATGCTTGGTTTAACAGGTTTCACCAAAGTTCCACTTCGCCTTGCCACCATGTTTGGCCTCTTTTCCGCGATTGTCAGTTTTCTCATTGGACTTGGATACCTGATTTACAAACTTATCTTCTGGTTTCAGTTTTCACTTGGCTCTGCACCAATTATCATTGGATTGTTCTTCCTTGGTTCTATCCAATTACTCTCTCTTGGCATTGTCGGAGAATATATAGGGGCTATTTACACTCAAGTAATGAATCGCCCGCTAGTGATCGAAAAGGAGCGCATCAATTTTTAAAGATATCCTTTCCTCACCATCCACTTCCAATCGCCCGCGCAATCGCTTCATTTTCTGGATCTCGATCCTGCTCGCAGGTTTATTTCTTTATCTTGCCCTGCGTGATTTGGAGTGGGAAGCGTTTATGGCTTCTCTCACCAACGCAAAGTATGGATATGTTCCTATCATCGTTGTCTGGGGAAGTATATCCAGTTGGATACGTGCATTACGCTGGCGCGTTTTACTTACTAGTGAGCAGGATATCCCTGCAAAGAACGTTTTCTGGGCGAACATGGCTGGCTATCTGGGAAATAATATCCTACCTGCACGCGCTGGAGAACTAATCCGCGCCGCTTATGTGAGCAGGGAGAACCATATCTCGACATCCTTCGCGTTGGCAACCGGACTTGTCGAGCGATTTATAGATTTGATCGCACTTGTCATCTTAGGGTCGATCTCGATTTCGATGACAGGAATCTTATCCAAACCTTTGCAGGATGCACTCAAGGTGATGGCTGGCATTGCTGGTGTTGGAATAATTACACTCCTCATCCTGCCTTATTTCGAGAACAAGATACTGCAGGCAGTTGACAGGTTACCCATCTTGAACACGCCAGTGAAGGAAAAACTAGGCGGATTGTTGGAACAATTCCTTCGTGGGATTGAAGCTTTACATCATCCAAAACGGGCATTCGGTTTTATCCTATTCACATCGTTGATATGGCTAATGGATGGAACTGGAACGATAATACTAGCTCGCACACTTGATTTGAAATTAACTTTCCCTCAAGCATTTCTACTTCTTGCAGGGTTGGGGCTTTCCAGCGCAATCCCATCAACTCCCGGATATATAGGTGTGTATCAATTTGTAGCTGTAATCGTATTACAACCCTTCGGCATCTCAAACGCAAATGCATTAGCCTTTATTATTTTTCTTCAGATCTTGAATATTCTGATCATCGCATTCTGGGGTGGGCTTGCAGCGTGGCGAACACCATCACTTGCAAAGACCTGATCATATTTTCTGGCAGGAGGCCCGCGTGGTTTACTTTTACCTGCAACAACACGAAACCACGATTATCCTTAGAAAAGCGGCATTTATATAAAGGCGTAATCATTTGGAAATCAATTTCTCTTTGTTGGAGTTCATTAAATGCTTGTTGGCTGTGGTGCTTTTTTCAACCCTGTATATAACACCTGGGTATGTGATCGGCTGGTTATTAAACCTCCACCAGTTCAGGCAAAGAACGGATCCGGCAAAATACACTTTTGCGATTGTGTTATCGAATGCCTTTTTCCCCATCTCAATCTACCTTTTATACAAATACAGCAATAGCAAGTTTGTACTCGTAGTCATTTTTTTAATTCTTGCATATTTCATTTATTTGGTTTCAATTCAAAGAAAGGGAGACAGGACCTCAAAAGGAGGGCAATATCAAGATGAAAGCCAAAGGTTTAAAAGAAATTCAATTTTGATGCTCATCGTGTGGGTGTTTTTTTCCATTCTACTGCTTGTGGATATTCAATTTGGTAACCGGCAATACTTTGCAGCCACTTCGTATGATTACACAACCCGCATTTCTGTTATTGATGCAATAACCCGCACAGGTATCCCACCGGCAAATCCGACATATTACCCTGGTCACCCCGAACCGCTCACATTTCTATACTATTACTGGTATATCCTGCCAAGTATCATCGATCAAATTGGGGGCAATCTCATCAACGCCCGCCAGGCGATGATTGCGGGTGTTACCTGGACAGGTATCAGTGTCATGGCGTTGATAGCCGTATACCTGCGATTGCGAAACCAAAATTCTCCCAAGAAACATTGGATCAACTCAATAATCGGAATCCAACTATTACTGGTCGGGGGGTTGGACTTCATCCCAGTAATGCTCCTCTCGCTGGACGCGCGTATTACCCGCGGGATACTTTTATTCGATGGTCGCGTGGAAGGCTGGAATATGCCAATCATGTCGTGGCTTAACGCCATAACCTGGGTACCGAATCATGTCACTGCCATGGTTGCGTGTATTACTGCCTTGGTTTTCATGGCGAATGCGATTGATTCAAACAGGAACACCCTTTTAATCGCCAGCATAATTGCAGGATTCTCTTTTGCATCCTCACTTGGAACGTCGGTATGGGTAACTTTGTTATTTGCCGTCGCCTGGGGAATTTGGGCGGTTATTCTTCTGTTATCAAAAGAGCATCGCCGAAATTTCTGGTGTCTTAGCCTGGCAGGTTTCATCGGCCTTGGTTTGTCGATTCCTTTCATAAGTGGGCTGGTTTCATCAGGTGGAAATTCTTCATCGGGTGGACTCCCGATTGCGTTTTATATCCGTTCGTTCACCATTGATGCTTACCTTCCCGACCACATCTCCCATTGGTTGTTTTCAATGATCAACCTGGTCTTCCTCGTTCCAAATTACATCATGGAACTCGGTTTTTTCTTTCTTATCGGATTATTCTGGTTTGAAAACCGACGTCAATATATCAAGATAAAGAAACAATTTATCACTATGGAAGTGACTCTGGTGGCAACAACCGCCATTATTTTGTCGTTTGTTTATTCAGACTTAATCCAAATCAATGATTTAGGCATACGCGGGTGGCTGCCCTGTCAGTTTATCCTTCTTATTTGGGCAATAGATGTGTTCCAAGGGTGGCAAAAGAATGAGCCTATTCCGTCCATCAATCTAATCAAGATTGCAGCCAATCAATTAAAAAACAAAAAAATATTCCTGGCTTTCTTGGTCATTGGGTTTCTCACAACTGCACTTGAGGCAGTCGCAACGCGCACATGGTCAATATTGGTCGATGCAAACATAGTCGGATTTCCAAATGATCTGAGTCCCGATACAAATCTTGGCCAAAGGACATATGATGCAAGACTTGCCTATGAGTATGTCAACGACAACCTGCCAAAAGATACCGTTGTTCAATATAATCCATTAATCGTATTGGATCGCCCATCCGGATTATATGGAACCCGCCAAATGGTGATTGCAGATCGTGTTGCATATGGGGTGCCAAAGGAAATATATAAAAGGTACCAACAACAAATCGGTCAAATCTTTGAAAACAAAAACATCACATTGGATGAAATTGACAAATTGTGCGGTCAGTATTATATAAACGCGATTATTGTAAGCGACCTCGACTCATTATGGGATGATCTGACGTTCATTGAACAACAACGCACTCCTCTATACCATAATCAATATTATGCAGTACTCCCTTGCGGAAACCCCACAACACCATGACCAATCTGTTAAAACGAATTCAGCCATGTGACCTAATCAAAGAGGGATCATGTTTGCTATAAATTACATGATGCAGGACCTCGTGGGGGTTTTCCTCGCGGTCTTTCTGTTTTTATTTGTTTTGGTCATCCCGGGTTATGTCATTGGTTTTCTCCTCGATATTTTCAACTTCAAGAAGCGACAATCCTTTGTTCAAGTTGGCATTGCACTGTTGTTATCGTTATCCATCAGTCCAATCCTGTTCTTTCTCACCTACCGGGTTATTTCGTGCAATTTCACACTTCTGGTTCTATTTGGGTTGGCAATCACATTTTTTATTATCATGCTTCGCACACGAGGCTTCCAATTATTATTCAAAGAGATCAAATGCAACAAGTTTGCCAAATCAGGTATTCTGATCTCAATACTGTGGATTATTTTTTCAGCGTTATTGCTGGTTGACCTCCAATGGGGCAATCGCCTTTATTACAATATTGTCGCATATGATTACTCGACACGGGCTTCCGTGATCAATGCAATTACGCGTACGGGAGTTCCACCGCTAAACCCCGGTTATTTTCCCGGCACACCTCAGCCACTCACACAACTTTATTACTTCTGGTATGTGCTTTGCAGCCTGATTGACCAGATTGGAGGCGAGTTCGTCGATGCACGCACATCGTTGATCGCAAGCGTCATTTGGACTGGACTCGCTCTATTTTCAGTTATAGCATTCTACACAAATCTACGAAACCCGACTGACAATAGTGAGAGTATCTGGCGAAAGGCCTGGGTTGGCATCGGGCTATTGCTTGTAAGCGGATTAGATGTATTCCCCAGCACTTTCTATACGCTATTTCCAAAGCTTCTGACAGGCAGGGTCATTGAAGGCGATATTGAACATTGGAACGAACAAGTCACAGCCTGGATTGGAGCGATCGCCTGGACGCCGCACCACGTGGCGAGCATGCTGTCTTGTCTCCTGGCCTGGTTTTTGATCGAATCAAGCCAGAACGATAAACTGCTTCGCCAAATCGTGACAGCTTTGATCGCAGGGGTTGCCTTTGCATCTGCATTTGGCCTGTCCGTTTGGACCACATTTATATTTGTTATATTCTGGGGAGTTTGGGGAATCTTAAGGCTTGTCCAACGTGAATCGATTTTCAACTTGTGGATAATGTTCCTTCCATGGTTGGTTGCCGGTGTTGCCATACTCCCCTTTGCGGTTGACCTCTTCAGCAGCACCGGTACAAGTTCTACAATGGGACAATTCCCTTTAGCACTTAACGTCCGCGTTTTTTACCCACTAGAAATTATTACTGTTTACTCCCCATCTTGGGAAAGGGTGCTTCTATATCTGCTTGCATTGCCGCTAAACTATTTTCTCGAATTCGGTTTCTTCTTTCTGGTAGGGATCCTATGGTTCCATTTCTGCCTCGTAAAACAACTGAAAAAAAATTCGTTTGCACTATTGGAGATCAGTTTGTTCCTGACAACCACCATTCTGGTCACATTTGTTCGTTCAACGGTTATTGTAAATAATGACTTTGGCTGGCGTGGGTGGATGTTCGGGCAGTTTATCCTGATCTTTTGGGGCGTGGATTCGATCCAATTTTTATGGAACAGAAGCGCCCCTGCCTATATCATCATATTTGAGAAACCAAGGTCGATTAAAAAGATACGGACATTTTTGTCAGTGTTAATTACCATCGGGGTTCTAACCAGCTTTTATAATGCATTCCTCCTTCGAACATGGCCCATAATCGTGGATACTGGAATCGCAGGGTTTCCACGACTCATCAGCCCGGACAATCACCTTGGCGAGCGAACCCTTGCCGCCCGCGATGCTTATGAATATGTTGAAAACAACCTGCCTCTAAATAGTATTCTTCAATTCGATCCAAGGTTTACATTTGACAGACCGAGCGGGCTATACCGCACGCGCTCAACTGTCATTTCATATCACACATCGTATGGTATATCTGAAAATATTTACGATTCTCTCGTCGAGGGGGTGGGAAGTATTTTTGACGATGAGAATGATAATTGGCCGACACTGGATACTGCCTGCAAGCGATACCACATAGACATTCTTATTCTAAGAGACATTGACCCCATTTGGTCAAACCTAAGGATATTGAAATCGGAGCGAACTCCCATTTACGAAAACCAATACTTTGCCCTTTTCAAATGTAACAACGTAATATCATAAATCGGAGCCTGTCTCTCGACAAGCTTCGAAGTATTTTATTACCAAGCACGTTTATTTCTTCTTGCTTTTAGATTGGCTCCTGCTTCCCTTATTCGCAACCGAAGTGCTTGCAGCCGTAGCAGGAACAGTCCCAGCAGACGCCATAGAAGGCGCCGGCGCTTTTGAACGCATTACTGCCCAAGCAAGCACGCCAAGCAAAGCAACGGCAATTGCCCAAACACCCAGTGAGGCCTGGCCAGAATATTGCACCACTATCGGCGCAATGATCACAGACACAAGGTTAACCACTTTGATCATCGGGTTGAGCGCGGGGCCAGCCGTATCCTTGAACGGATCACCAACAGTATCACCTACCACTCCAGCTTTATGTCGTTCAGATCCCTTGCCGAGATTCTTGGCTGGATCCTTGGGTTCATCTTCGATGAGCTTCTTGGCGTTATCCCAGGCACCGCCGGAATTATTGAGGAATACAGCCAGTAATTGACCAGATACGATGATGCCTGCCAGGAAACCACCAAGAGCTTCCACCTGAAGTGTCAAACCAACTACGACAGGCGTCACAATGCCAAGCAATGCCAGAGAGACCAATTCCTTCTGTGCAGCAGTGGTGGAGATTTCAACGGCCTGCCTGTAATCGGGCTTGATTTTACCCTCCAGCACGCCAAGTTTAAATTGGCGACGGACTTCCAACACGATCAAAGAGGCAGCGCGAGCCACAGCCTGGATCGCAAAGGACGAGAACAACCACGGCAAAGCACCGCCGATTAGCATGCCCACGAATACCTGTGGAGCATCCACGCGGATGCCAATTGACTGAATCTGTTCCGCAAGTGGAACACCCAGGCTGGCTTGCGCGCGCGAGACGTCCACCATGAACGAGCCAAACAACGAAACAGCCGCGATCACCGCAGAGCCAATCGCTACGCCTTTGGTAATCGCCTTTGTGGTGTTACCCACAGCATCGAGATCAGCCATGATCTGTTGGGCATCCTTCGTAGCTTTATCGGTCTTACCAGACCATGCCATTTCACCGATGCCATTGGCATTGTCTGAGATCGGACCAAACGAGTCCATCGCCACATTGTTACCGGTAAGCGTAAGCATGCCGATACCGGTCATCGCAACACCGTACAAAATGAATGTGGCTCGGTTTACACCTTCCACACCAGGGATGGTCCCAAAGATAAAGATCGAAGCGACAATGGTCAATGCGATCACCAGCACAGACCAAACAGATGACTCAAACCCAACGGAAATTCCGTTAAGAATAAGCGTAGCAGGACCTGTATCTGCTGCTTTCTTGATGTCATTGACGGGAGCCGCATGGGTTCCGGTGAAGTATTCAGTGAGGCGATCAATCAAAATGGCGAGCAGGACCCCAACGCCCACGACCGTCGGCAAACGCCACCAGCCGCCCCACTCATTCATCTCAGGGGTGTTCAAATATAAGAAACCAGCTATGAAGAATAACACAGCAGAGATCACAGCGGATGTAAGAAAGCCGCTGAAGATGGCTTTCATGGCATCCTCACTCTTGCCGGTCTTTCCAGCCTTAACAAAGTATGTGCCGATAATGGACGACAAGACACCGATGCCTCGCACCATGAGCGGGAAGATGATCCACTCAAGGCGGTCCGTAACATGCCAGAGAGCCAGACCAAGGATAAGCCCTGAAACGATTGTCACTTCATAGGATTCGAAAATGTCCGCGGCCATACCAGCGCAGTCACCGACGTTATCACCTACGAGATCCGCAATAACAGCAGGATTTCTCGGATCATCCTCAGGGATGCCTGCCTCCACTTTACCAACGAGATCAGCGCCGACGTCCGCTGCCTTCGTGAAGATACCACCGCCCACGCGCATGAACAACGCGAGCAGGGTTCCGCCGAAGCCAAAGCCGAGCAAAGCATCCGGCGCTGCAATACCGAGGATAATGAAAATGATGGTTCCACCGAGCAGTCCAAGACCATCAGTCAGCATACCGGTGATGGTGCCCGCCCGGTAGGCGATGCGCAATGCCTCACCAAATGATCTCTTCGAAGCTGCCGCCACGCGTACATTACCTTCCACTGCCATGCGCATACCAAGTTGACCGACAGCAAGTGAAAAGAGTGCGCCCATCACAAAGGCAAAAGCACGTGCAAGACCAATTAACAATTGTACTTGGGTATAAGCGGCTGCATTTCCTTGAGGTGTCATCGTTGCAACACAAGCCTCGACCACTTCCTTTTCATTGCCAACTTTCTGAATAGCAGTACAATGCCAAGCAGATGCTTCCGGGGAAGGTGGTACGATGTAAACTGACAAGAATAGCGCCACAGTAAGAATTAGGATCAGTGGCAGTATGGAACGTAACTGCTTGCGAAGGTATGCGTCCGCGCCATCCTTAATCGCTCCCCATACTTCCTGCATTTTTTCGGTCCCCTTATCTTCGCGTAGGATCTGGGAACGAAGAAAAATCGCGTAAGCCAGACCAAGCCATGCAACTCCAAACACAGCCCAGATCGCGATTTTCTCCAATCCGGTAATTCCTTGCATATAGTTCATGTGGGGTATCTCCTCCTGAGAAATTAAAATATAGGCTTGCGCCTATTAAGCACAGGGATTTTACAGGCGCAAATGGTATGTGTCAAGAAAAATGAGCGATAGTTAAGTATCGCCCATCCAGCTATTTCCACGTTGACAGCGTGCGTCGAATTTGATAATATTCATCTACTTCAGCTCCAAAAGGAGAAAACATGTTACAAGAACTGGAAACTAAGATTTTAACAGGGACCGACACCTCAACTATTACATTGTCCACCGCGGCCTCTGATGCTGTCAGGAACATCCTCACCGAGCGCAATCTCGAAGGATATGCCCTGCGCGTGTATGTCGCAGGTGGTGGATGTGGGTGCTCTGGCGTAAACTTTGGTATGGCACTCGATAACAATATCCGGGATGTAGATACCACTTTCGAAGCAAATGGTGTAAAAGTCGTTGTGGATGAAGTTTCCATTGACTACTTGCGCGGAGCGAAGATCGACTTCGTCAATGATCCCGTACGCGGTGCCGGTTTTGCAGTGGATAGTCCCAATACTCAAGCCCATGAACATGCACACGGTGATGGTGAATGTGGTTGTGGCGGTTCATGCTCCTGCAAGGACTAGGCTCATAGACAGAGAACAAAAAAGACCGGGTGCCCGGTCTTTTTTGTTCTCATTACCTTCCCCTGAGGTAAGAAATCACCGCGCCAAAGAATCCAAATAAACCCAGACTCAGGATCAGAAGCCCGGTTGGGACTCCAGTCGTTTGGGCGTTGGCCGTATCATTAAACGAGGGCAACTCAAGGGGCGGAGGAGCCGTGAATGTCGGTAAACGGGTCGGTGTCTGTTGGCCGATGAATGCGGCTTCCAGAGTCGGATTAATAGTGGGAGTCGAATTGGGAGTGGGCGTTGATGGAAGGTCCACGATGGGGAGAAATGCACCAGGCGAAAGCGAAACGTAAAGTGCATATACCCAGCCCACTGAACCGGGCACACCGGGATAATAGATTTGGATCCAATCGTCTCTCTCCCTTGCCCGCCCTAAAGCAGGAGCCGTTTCATTTGCAAGCATCACACCGATTGCCGAATAATCGAACTTACTCGGTCCCGCATAAATCAGGATCTGCGGAAGGCTCGAATCCACCTTGACAGTCGGGCCAGAAGGTGTGCCAGTGACAGTTGGAATGGAACCTGTTGGCTGTTGTGCATGGACGGCAACCGCCAGATCAAATCCAAAAGATCCCAATAAGGCGAAGCCACAAACAACCATCACACTGATCGTAATTTTCGCTCTACGAAATGAATTCATCTTTGTCATTGCTTTCGTAAAACAAATGAAACAAGTAACCCGATTAAACCGAGCGTACCAAGGCTTACCACAAATATTCCTGATGGGATTCTTGGCGTACGCGGCTTGGCAGTTTCGGAAAATTGAGGGACGGTTAATGGTGGCGGAGGTGTAAAAGTAGGCATGCGCGTTTGTGTCGGTTGAATATTAAACGCAGCCGCGAGGGTCGGATCTATGGTTGGTGTGATAAGAGGCGTGGGGGTTGGGGGTGGTTCTTCAATACGGAGTTCACCGCCAGAAATAGACACGAAAGAAGCGTATACCCACCCCGTCCCATTTGCGCTACCAGGGAAGGAGATCTGGATCCATTCACGACCGGGCGAAATTCCAAGCGCAGGAACAACGTCACCCGGAGATAACTGACCGATAATCGGATAATAGACCGTGCTGGGCCCGCTTCGCACATTGATCGGATCTGTGTACGTAACCGTTACGAAAATCCCGGTTGGCGTGGACGCATCCTGGTAAGCCTCAGCCTGTTGCGGTGAAAGGAGGATTTCAGCCCCTAAACCGATTACCGTTAATATCCCCAGGAAAATCTTAAACCAAAATTGTTTCATTGCGTAGATATTCTTTAAGAGATGGAATACGACGACAGATCGTCGTCGCTCTTAAAGCGGATTATAATCGAAAACATGGACAGGCGAATTTTTCACGGAAATATAATACCAAACGATGTGGCTCATGCACTTATGGTAGAGTTCAATCGTGGCAACTTGCATGCGCAAGTCGTAGGCAATCAGGACAAAATGGCTGTGCAGATTGCGACGCGCATGGGCTCGATATCTGGCGGGCAAACCGCCCTTACCATCAATATACAAAAAGTTGAAGATGGGGTGATGGTTGAGGCTGGTCAGCAGGCCTGGCTTGGGGTCGCGGCGAGCCTGGGGCACACCGCCATATCGGCGCTTCGGAATCCATTCAGTCTGCTTGGCAGGCTGGATGATCTCGCGCAGGATATCGAAAACATTCAACTCAACGAGAAGGCATGGAATGTGATCGAGCGTGCTGTATCGACGCTTGGCGCGTCTCATGCCTTGTCTGAAAGGCTATCACGCATTACCTGTGATTATTGCGGGATAGCCAACCCTCTTGGCGAAGGTTCATGCATTGCCTGCGGTGCCCCTCTTGGAGCTACCCACCCTACCACGTGTCCCAATTGCGGCTTTGCAGTATCCACCGACGAATCCCTTTGCCCAAATTGCCACCAGGCCCTCCCGAATTGACGTTTTTCCTTCAAGAATCGGTAATTGGGAAACTGTAAGTATGATGTATCTTGCAGTTTTTACGTGTCGCCTCTATAATACCTGCAATCTTTGTCAGGGTTAGCAAGGTTGTATTATGAAGCTTAATCTGGATCAACTGGAAGCAAAATTACAGGCGTTGGTCGAAGACCAACTGGTGGGAATTCTTCCGGGATTAAAAGTGGAAGACAGGATCATCCAACGTCTGGCAACAGCCCTTAAACAAAACATCGTTCAGCAAAAGGATGAAGGAGCAATAGCCCCCAATGTTTTTACGCTGATCGTAGCCACAGACTCATCCCCCATGTGGAAGGAACAAAGTACTCTTGATGCGCTGAAAAACGTCATCACCCTGGCCGGTAAGGATGTGGGGCTGAAGTTCACTTCACAACCAACCATCACGATCACCACAGATGACACTTATGCCCCGGGTGATATAAGTGTGGTTGCATCTCATAAACTTGAGCCTGTTGCAGACACACAGGGAATGCAGCTTTCAACGAACGACAACATTGAGGCTGGTGAAAACATTCCAGACAATGCCTTTTTGATCATCGAGGGAGTGAAGGTGCACCCTTTGAATGAATCGGTCGTTAACATTGGGCGAAGACTTGAAAACAACCTGGTCATCGATGATCCGCGCGTCTCCCGCAACCATGCACAACTCAGGGCCATCAAGGGCCGCTTTGTGTTATTTGACCTGAATTCAACCGGTGGCACCTTCGTGAATGGACAGCGCACCAGCCAGACTGTTCTCTATCCCGGTGACGTAATTTCACTTGCCGGCGTTGCCCTGATCTTCGGACAGGACAATCCGCCACCACGCCCTGACCTTGCAGAGACATCCCCACTTGAAAGCGATCCCGGTACAAGCGAAAGACCAACCGCCACAGTCAACCAACAAACTGTAGATATTAAAACGGACAGGCTCGATAAAAACAAATTCTATAAATGATCGCAACTGCTGTTCTCACCCTGCGGATTGTAATGGCAATCGCGCTTTATTCCTTCCTGGGGTGGACACTCCTCACTTTGTGGCGGGAGCTCAAACAACAAGCCGATCAACTGGCAGCACAAAAGACACCCGGGATTACCGTTGATGTCAGACTGGGACTGGGCAGGCAAAACCAGAACCGTTTTACACAAACCGAGATTGTGATCGGACGCGACAAAAACTGCGATATTTCCGTGGCAGATGAAGCAGTCTCAGCACATCACGCACGCGTCACTTTTCATCATGGACAATGGTGGCTGGAGGATCTTGGTTCCACCAATGGCACCTTTCTCAACCGTGAAAAATTAAATATCCCGGCTGTGTTGATCACAGGTGACGAGTTCAAATGCGGTGACACATTATTTAACATCCGCATCGACATTGATAATAAACTCTCCCCCACAAGCAAACTCCAAACAGGAGGTCTGTCATGAACGAGCACGTGACACTCGCGATCATCGGTGGCTCCGGGCTCTACGAAATGCCTGGACTCCAGGATACACGCGAATATAAGATCGACACTCCCTTCGGCAAACCCAGTGCCCCGATCGTGATCGGCACTCTGGAGGGCGAACGGGTCGCATTTCTTGCAAGACACGGAATCGGACATCACATCACGCCGAGTGAGGTCCCCTATCGCGCGAACATATATGCATTGAAGACGTTGGGAACGGAGCGCATTGTCAGCATCAGCGCCTGCGGATCATTGCAGGAGGAATTTGCTCCGGGTCATATCGTCATACCCGATCAGGTTTACGACAATACCCACAGTCGCGTCCGCTCGTTTTTCAGGGGAGGCCTGGTTGCGCACATCAGTGTGGCAGATCCTTTCTGTGCCGACCTCTCCGATCAATTGGAATCAGCCGTCAGCCTGGCGGGAGGCGTGACCCATCGCGGGGGGTCATTCATCACGATTGAAGGTCCACGCTTTTCGACGAAGGCGGAATCCAAAACGTATCGTACGTGGGGAATGTCGATCATCGGAATGACTGCTTCCCCTGAAATTTTTCTCGCACGTGAAGCGGAAATTTGTTACGCAACGATGGCTCATGTGACAGATTATGATGTTTGGCATGTGAGCGAAAAACCTGTAACCGTTGAAATGGTGATCCAGACTTTGAATCAAAACACTGTGATCGCTCAAAAAGCTGTACAGATCCTGGCTGGCAATCTAAAACACCAACGGATCTGTGAATGTGGACATGCACTTGCAGCGGCATTGATCACGCGCAAGGATGTAATTCCCCCCGAAACGCGTCAAAAGCTGGATCTACTCATCAATAAATACCTTTAGAAATGAACAGGGTCACCCAGAGTAACCTGCTAAAAATTGCAGCGGTTTTTTTGTTCATCCAGGCAACTAGCATCACATTGTCACCGGCTGTTCGTATTCGTTCATTGGATGCGGATCTTCGCTGGTCGCACTGGATCGCCTTTGCACTTTGGTGCCTGGCGATCTGGCGGGTCCACCACTCCATCACAGAGCTATTACCTGATGCCGACCCATATCTGTTCCCCTCTGCCGCATTCCTAAGCGGATGGGGCCTTCTCACAATCTGGAGGCTGGACACAGATAACGGTGCGCGCCAGGCGGTATGGTTGGGTATTGCCTCGATAACATTTTTATTCGGGTTGCGTCTACCAACCACGCTCAAATTCCTGCGAAATTACAAATATCTGCTCCTGACCGCAGGCTTGTTCCTCACAGGTCTTACCTTATTTTTCGGAACAAATCCGCTGGGATATGGCCCCAGACTATGGCTCGGTTATCGCGGTTTTTTTTTCCAACCCTCTGAACCATTAAAACTATTACTGATCGCCTATCTCTCCGCGTATCTTGCAGATTGGCTCCCCATCCGGTTGCGCACGTTTCCACTAATCTATCCAACACTGATATTGATCGGTCTTGCGATCATGCTTCTTCTTTTTCAACGCGACCTTGGGACGGCGTCAATATTCATTGCACTTTACATGGTCATCATTTATCTTGCAACCGGTCGAAGAAGAGTGGTCGTGATCAGTACACTCCTCCTTGTGGTTGTTGCATTAGCTGGTTATTTCATTGTCGACATCATACAGGCTCGATTTGATTCCTGGCTTAATCCATGGAACGACCCTCAAGGGAGCTCATACCAAATCATCCAGTCCCTGCTTGCCATAGCGAACGGGGGTGTTGAAGGACGCGGACCTGGATTGGGAAATCCTGAACTCGTGCCGCTTGCCATCTCGGATTTCATCTTCGCAGCAATCGCGGAAGAAACGGGTCTTATCGGGACCGTTGGACTGCTCGCCATCTTCGGCTTGATCATCGCCCGAGGGTTGCGCGCCTCACTGCTCGCCTCGGACCTTTTTCGGCGGTTATTCGCGGCTGGGATCACAGCTTATATTGGCATTCAGGCATTATTGATCATTGGAGGAAATCTTCGCTTCCTGCCACTGACAGGCGTTACGCTGCCCTTCATATCTTATGGCGGTTCATCCCTGCTGACGTCCTTTATCGCCCTGCTTTTCCTCCTGCTGATCAGCAATCATTTCGATGAAGAACCCGCGCCGCTCCCAAAACCCCAACCTTATCTCGCGCTTGGCGCCCTCTTATCCCTCGGTCTGCTCGCCATTGCACTGACGAATGGATGGTGGTCTGTTGTTCGAGGACCAGATCTGCTAACACGCGCGGATAATTCCCGCCGCTCGATCGAAGACCGTTACGTACCGCGCGGTAACATTCTCGACCGTACGAACAACATAATAAATTCAACACAGGGAGAAGCGGGAAGTTATACGCGCTCCTACAAATATCCCGACCTCGCTCCCATTGTAGGCTACAACCACCCTGTATACGGACAGGCAGGACTCGAAGCAACCTTTGATGAATATTTGCGCGGCCTGAAAGGTAACCCGGCATCAACGATTTCGTGGAATCAATTACTCTACGGTATGTCGCCGCACGGACTGGATGTACGCCTGAGCATCGACCTTTACCTGCAATATCGCGCAGATGAAATGCTTATCACGCATGCCGGCGCAGTGGTTTTGCTTAATGCTCAGAGCGGCGAGATCCTTGTCATGTCATCTCAACCGACCTTTAATCCCAATCATTTGAATGAAATAGGATCAGAGTTGAACCAGGATCCAAGCAAGCCCTTGATCAACCGTGCGAGCCTGGGATTGTATCCGACCGGAAGTCTCATCGATCCATTCGCGCAGGCAACTGTGGGAAACAGGGATCCCAATCTTACAGGGTTACAAAAAGTTTACAAGATGTTTGGATTCGATCACGCTCCTCAAATTCAAATGCAGGTCGCTGAAGCATTTTCGAACCCGGACCTTGAGCATCTGCATGTTACACCACTCCAGGTGGCTTTGGCATCCGCATCGTTCAGCAATCATGGCATGATTCCTGCGCCGCGCATTGCAACCGCGGTCAACACGCCGAACGATGGATGGGTGGTCCTGCCAGCACTGGGAACACCTATCGAAGCGATCCAGGCCTCGGTGGCGGATGATGCGGCAGAGTCCCTGATTGGCGATGAAAGCTATTGGTCATATGTCGGTCTGGCAACTGAAAAAGACACGTCCGTCACCTGGTTCATTGCTGGAACGCCACCCAATTGGCAGGCCGTCCCCCTTGTCGTCGTTGTATTACTGGAAGAGGACAATATGCGACTCGCACAAAGGATCGGGCAGGAACTTATCGTAGATGCGATGAATCCATAAAATGAGATAACAACAGGATTTAAACTTGGAGTGTAAAATTTTCTAATTTTGCATCCGAAGTCTGGAGACTCCGGACTCCGTCAAGCGAAAGTCCCAAACAAAAAAGAGCCAGGCAATTAACCTGGCTCTTTTCGTCTAAAAATTTACATACCGTTATCTGTATCTTTGGCGCCGTAACCTGGACCACCCTTGAAGAAATCATAATTGGGTTTGATGTCGGGGGTTAGGTCAAGGACTTCACCGGCAGATAATTGTCTGGCAGTGTCCAATATGATGGGGCCACCATGGTGATTGGTACCTTCGAAATGACCTGTGAGGCCAACATTGCTGATGTATTCGCCGCCTTTGGCGGTATACGCAGCAGGCACTTCATCTTCGGGGAAAATGGCGGCAAACGGGCATTCAGGGACGCACGCGCCACAGTCAATACAGGTGTCGGGGTCAATGTAGATCCACGGCCATTCATTTAGAGGCTGACCGGGAATCATACACTCAACAGGGCAAACATCGATACAGCCGCGGTCTCGAACACATAAACTGGTGATAATGTGGGTCATGGAAACATCTCCTTTTGGGAATGTAATTATTCTGAATACAACTATTATATCTTGCTTCCAATTCAATGCAAGGTAAACGTGACAAACTTGAATAATGTCTCAAACCGCCCCGCAGGTTTAACAGCAAAGCCTTCTTGAATCCAGACAACCTGCGGGACGTTCTTCACAAAATGAACTATTTGTATTTCTCTGCCACTGCATCCCAGTTGACCACATTCCACCAGGCGGCAACATAATCAGGACGACGATTCTGATAGTTCAGGTAGTAGGCATGCTCCCATACGTCAATGCCAAGGATCGGGGTTGATCCATCGGACAAGGGAGAATCCTGATTGGCAGTGGACACGACAGCCAATCCGCTCCCCTTCTTGACAAGCCAGGCCCAGCCGGAGCCAAATCGCCCAATAGCGGACTTGGTGAATTCGTCCTTGAACGCATCAAACGACCCAAAAGCTGAATCGATCGCCTTGGCCAGTTCGCCTTTTGGCATTCCGCCCGCCTTCGGTCCCATCACCTCCCAGAAAAAATTGTGATTGTATGTGCCACCGCCGTGATTGCGAACAACGGTGCGTACAGCTTCGGGTACTGCATTCAGGTCGCTCAACAAATCCACAAGTGATTTTCCAGCAAGTTCGGGAGTCTTATCAACAGCACCATTTAAATTTGTGATATAGGTATTGTGATGTTTGGTGTGGTGGATCTCCATCGTGCGCGCGTCGATATGAGGTTCCAGCGCGTCGTAAGCATATCCAAGTTTTGGAAGTTCAAAAGCCATTTCTGTCTCCTTTGGGGTTGAGTTGATTTGGTTTGTTTCGAGAGTCTTCATTAAAATTGTAGTACTGTGAGGGTCGCATGTCAAGAAAGATATTCAATAAGGACCTTTACTTGGACTGCAAAATCTCCTGACTGGCGTAGCCGTGCGCCGAAGTCAGGAGACTTCGGACTCCGTGAACGCGAAAGTCCTCTCAATAGATAAAATAACTATTAAGTGACTTGTATTCCCATCCACTGCGTGCTATTCTATTAATGGAAAGGTTCAATTCCAGAAAGGAACACGCCATGACGGACTGGGATCTGATCACCGAGTACATCCACAACGCCATGCAGGCAGTGGACAAGGCACACAAAGTCACAAACGAATTGCGTGAAAACGTCACGCCGGAGACTTTCGATCAATTTCGCGCACAAATGCAGGAACTCACCGAACACCTCACCAGACTTCAGACAGTTTTGGATAACCAGGAAGCCTTTGCCCTCGACGAATTGGCAGACTGGCTCAGCAAGGCATTCACAGGCAAACGCTCGGATTACCGTCGCACGCCTCGCATGGAAAAATAAACATTGGCGCCTGACTTGCGATTAGAATAGGCGGATGCAGGAACAACGAAGTCCCCCTCCGCCACTCCGTGACAACTCCCCCAAAACTCGCGAAGCATCCTCGAAGGTGGCGGTATTGGGGAGCGGGAAAGTGGGGATCGCCCTAATTGTCGCCATATTAGCAGTCTCCACCGCTTCGATCTTTATCCGTTTTGCGCAGGAAGATGCACCTTCACTAGTCATCGCCGCTGTACGATTGAGCATCGCTACGCTCATCCTTGCACCTATCGCGCTGCTACGTCATCGTGATGAGTTGAAGGGTCTTACGCGTAACGATTTGATTCTGGGAGGCATCTCAGGAGCGTTTCTCGCAATTCATTTTGCCACCTGGATCTCGTCACTCGAATACACATCCGTCGCGAGTTCGGTCGTGTTTGTGTCAACAGGTCCGCTTTGGGTGGCGATATTATCTCCACTGCTCCTCCACGAACGTTTGACGCGCGTGGCAATGATCGGGTTGGTCCTGGCTCTTTTCGGAGGAACAGTGATCGGCTTGTCTGACACGTGTGTCCGGGATGGCGGCTTGCAATGCCCAGACTTAAGTCAAGTCATGCAGGGACGCGCCATGTGGGGTAACTTCCTGGCATTGGCCGGCGCGTGGGCGGTTTCCGGCTATTTGATCATTGGACGTAAACTGCGAGTTAAGATGTCACTCATTCCGTATATCTTTTTGGTGTATGGCATTTCTGCGATCGTTTTGATCATCATTATGCTCGTCGCGGGATATTCGCCTTTCGGATACCCGGCCAGGATCTATGGGTGGATATTTCTCCTCGCGGCAGTTCCGCAATTGATCGGCCATTCCACCTACAACTGGTTGTTGAAATATTTATCTGCCACATTGGTGGCTGTCACCACACTCGCGGAACCAGTCGGCTCCGCGGTTCTTGCATATATTTTTTTAAAAGAGACACCGACACGCCTGGTGGTGCTTGGTGGATTATTGATACTGTCCGGCATTTATCTAACTTCCAAACAAAACAAACAAGTGGAATATCAATGACACTATCCCTGACCAGTACAGATCTTAAAATGCTACGCGGAGACCATGGACCCGCGACCAAAATGGCAATGTCCATTCTCGTTCGAATGGCGGAAGTTTCCGGAGCAAATGAGTTATTGAGTATCACAGGCGCGCATATCGACAGCACCGTTTACATTGGTGAGGCCGGTTTGGAATTTGCAGAGCAATTGGCAAGCCTGGGCGCAAAAGTATCCGTGCCTACCACCCTGAACGTCAGCGGACTCGACGAGCACCACTGGACGGAATGGGCAGTGCCATCCGAGTGGGCAAGGCAGGCATATCGCCAGATGGTCGCGTATCAAAGCATGGGAACGATTCCCACATGGACGTGCGCGCCCTATCAAACAGACATGAAGCCGTCGTTCGGTCAACAAATTGCATGGGGCGAGTCGAACGCCATCGTGTTCGCCAATTCTGTGATCGGTGCGCGGACGGAGAGATACCCTGATCTATTCGATATCTGCTGCGCGATCACAGGCCGCGCGCCTGCCATCGGATTGCATCTCACGGAAAATCGCCTCGGGCAGGTGCTTTTCCGCCTCGTGGATATCCCGGTTCCCTTACAGCAAAGCGACGATTTCCATCCCGTTCTGGGGAACCTGATCGGGAAATTATCGCTGGATAAAATTCCTGTCATTGATGGGATGTCCGTCAGACCTGATGAAGATCAACTCAAAGCTTTTGGAGCAGGCGCAGCCTCGTCGGGCGGAGTTGCCATGTTCCACATGGTTGGCGTTACACCTGAAGCGCCTACATTGGAGGAAGCCTTCCAGGGAAACCAACCTACACAAATCATTGATGTCACGATGGACATGTTGAGAGAATCGCGCCGCGAATTGACCCACACCGACAGGGACGAACTGCATATGGTCGTTTTGGGAAGTCCACATTTTTCACTGGCGGAATTCAAACGCCTCGCGCCGCTGGTTCAGGGGAAAAGAAAACACCCGGATGTAAAATTCCTTGTCACATCCAGCCGCGCCATGACCCAGCTCGCGCAAAGAGCAGGTTTCATAGTAGCGCTTGAAGCGTTCGGGGCGCAAATTACGGTGGATACCTGCATCCTCACGTCACCCATGCTTCCGGCAGACATCAAATACCTGATGACCAACTCCGCGAAGTTCGCCTATTATTCCCCCGGCTTATTGCAAAAGGAAATCGCGTTCGGCAGTTTGGAAGATTGTGTCAACTCAGCAGTGGCTGGCCGTATCATTCGGGACGACTCCTTATGGACAGGTTAACCCTGCAAGGCAGAGTCATCATTCAAGGGGAGGCGCACGGAACGGCACTGGTCAGCCATGAGCCACTCTCCTTCTGGGGCGGCTACGATTGGAAAACCGGCGAGATCATTGACCGTCGCCACATGCTCTCTGGCGCGATCGCCCGGGACAAGATCCTTGCGATCCCGTTCACGCGCGGCTCCTCCACGACGACGGCTGTTTTGCTGGAAGCCATCCGTGCGAAGACCGCACCCGTCGCCATCATCACCACCGATACCGACTTCTTTTTCGCGCTCGCGTCCGTGGTGGCTGATGAACTGTACGCTTCCCCACTTCCGCTGGTGGCCCTCGACAAAAAAGATTTTGCCAAATTGAAGAGTGGCGATACAATTCAGATCACGAATGACGGTATGGTAATCGTTAATTGATAAAAGCAATTAGTATGGTATTCAGGTAAGTGACGTGGTACGGGATGGCATCCCGCACAGCCTTGATTTGGCGGGATAACATCCCGCCCCACGAAATTCATCACTTCTTTTGGACCACGACCAAGCAATTCAGATGACGCTCAAGCTAAGCCCGCGCACACAACAATTGGTCGAAATATTCTTTAGCCTAAAGAACGCACCGGAAGCAATTCTTTGGCTGGAGGAGGAATGCGGCAATAACCTGCCTTCTTGCAGTGACAATAATGAATACCACATGGAGCGCATTCGCTTTGCAGTCATCAAATTGAGCAAAGGGAACATCCAAAAACTACTCGAAGCAATAGACGAAGCGCGCATGGATTGGCGAGACTTATTTATGGCGGCAGATTTCGGTTACGATGTCAATGCCCATGAAAAGTGGGCAGATGAAATCCTGGGTAAATCATGAAACCTCCATCCCACCTTTATCTTGACACACATAACATCCCCTACGAAGCGCGCAGTTTTTCTCCCAGGACAGAAAAAGGCGCGGCAAATGTTGCCCGCGCGCTTGGCTTCTCAGAACGACAGGCTGTGAAGACCTTGATCTTTCAAGTGGATACGGGCGAGCGCGTACTCGTGATGCTCGGCGGCGATCAAAATGCGATATCCGGGAATCTCAAAAAAGCCATCGGGTCGCGAAACATCCAGATGGCCGCGCCGGAAGTCGTCAAGGAAACGACCGGATACGTCATCGGCTCCATCCCGGCCTTTCACTGGCAGCCATCCGGATTTCGGTCCTTTCTGGAAGCGAGTCTCCTTCATGAACCCATCCTGGGCACGGGTGCAGGTCAATGGGGCGAAGAGATCATGATCACGCCGGAGAATTTGATCAAAGCCAGCAGCGCCATTGTGGTGAATTTGACTGACAGGGAAAAGCCAGTAATACCGGAATAGATTATGACATCAGGCGATGATCCACGCGTAATGATCCAAACTGACCTGGGCGATATTGTGTTGGAGCTGTATCCCAAACAGGCTCCATTGACCGTCCACAACTTCCTTCGTTACGTGGACGAAAAGCGGTTTGCCGGTGCGTCCTTTTATCGCGTTGTAAGAATTGACAATCAACCCGACAGCAAAATAAAGATCGAAGTCGTCCAAGGTGGGTTAAAGATAGATGATCATCCTCAGAGCCTGCCACCCATCCCGCACGAATCCACAAAGCTGACGGGCATACTCCATACGGACGGTGTGATCTCCATGGCGCGCGACGAACCCGGCACCGCCAGTTCCGATTTCTTCATTTGCATCGGCGACCAACCCGAGCTGGATTTCGGCGGCAGGCGTAACCCGGATGGCGAAGGCTTCGCGGCTTTTGGAAAAGTCATTCAGGGGATGGAGGTCGTTCACAAGATTCATCGAAGTCCCGCAAGGGAACAAACCCTGGAACCGGCCATTGCAATACTCAGGATGCAGACAGTCCTTCACGAAAATTGACCCGGCCAATCCATTTATTACATAAATCTTAAGCCTGACCAGATAATGGTAATTTTTCATATGCATCCAGCATCAGAAAAATGGAAGAAGTAGAGAAGCATTCGTGATATCAGTTGATTTACATTTACCTGTAGGAGGTCGCAATGACAAGTTTTTCCAAACCATCAGACGCCGAGCTTAGAAAAAATTTATCCTCGATGCAGTATCAGGTCACGCAACACGAAGGCACCGAACCGCCTTTTGCGAATGAATACTGGAATAACAAGAAGGCGGGGATTTACGTGGATGTCGTTTCCGGTGAGCCATTGTTCAGCTCGCTCGATAAATACGACTCCCATACAGGCTGGCCCAGTTTTACCCAGCCATTGGAGCCGGATAATATTGTCTCCCATACTGATCACAAACTCTTTATGGCTCGGACAGAGGTGCGTTCAAAGAACGCCGATTCCCATTTGGGGCACGTCTTCGATGATGGCCCGGCACCCACGGGACTGCGGTATTGTATGAACTCGGCTTCGTTGAGATTTATTCCTGTCGAAAAACTGGAGGAAGAGGGTTACGGGCAATACCTCTCACTTTTCAAAAAATAACACCCTCGAATTTCGCTCAAGCCTCCCTAAACCCGCTTGCTCCCTGCGCCGTCCCCGGCGCAGGTTTACTAGAAAAACGCCGCCGATGACGGCGGCTTGAGCAAGGAGTACACCTAGTCTCACAAGCGATTCACCTCACCCAGCAGGCAGTTCATCTAAACTCACAGGCGATTCAACTAAACTTACAAGCAGTTAAACTAAACCTACAAGCGATTCAACTAACCTCGCAGACGATTCACCTAACCTCACAGGCGGTTTACATCACTCAACAGGAGGTGGACGGTGAATCCCCAATGTGGAAACGAGCCTACGGGGTCGGAGGACTAATAAATCTGTAAGTTGAAATGCAGTATGTTTTGTGTCACAATGATGTTGCTCCGCTTAGGGTGCCCCCCTCACCCTGAGAGGAGCATTTTTTTCCTGGTCATCCAAGATTTTTGTCAGGCGACCTAAGAAAAATGCAAATGCGTTTATTTCAAATTGAGGTAAACTATTACTTGGCTTAACTCCTATGTATTGCGGCTCGGACTTCGACGATGGGTCCGAGCCGCAGAGCGTTTAAACGACAGACTCAGGGAAAACTTGTCACGCACTTGCACTTGCGCGGACCGGGATTTTCTTGTATGCTTATCGGTATTAATCAGTTATGATTGCTCCACGAAAGCGGGTACATATGGTTTACGGAAGACAGCCCATTATGTTCACTGTGATACAGCTTGGTGACCTCTATAGAGCTGAAGTCGAGAATTCCGTTTTGCTCGCCAACCAAATCCAGAGGGCTTTCCATTTTGAGTTTCATCCCAATCGATTCCCCTTAGATAGTAAACGATACAAATTACCGAACTCAGGCTATGATCTTGAGATGGCGGTAAAGCATTTAATTCAACGCCATGATCTGCCTCGCCCTCTTATCATCATGACATCAGCGCCATATGGTGCCAGAGAAGAAGGGAAAAAGTCAGATTGGTTTTATTTTAGTGATCTGGGGCTCTCGCTTGACATGACTATCCATGTCATTAGCACGCACATTTGGGAAAAAATCCTTGGCCATCAGCAATTACAGCCTTATATTCTATCCAGTCTTGCAAGCTCAGTATTCACTCAAAGTGCACGTTTGGAGGTCCACAGCGAAAAACGTGGATGCCTATTCGACTTTTGTAATGAATATGAGGATATGGAATCGATATTAAAAGCTGAGGGTCTTTGTGATGATTGTGAGCGTGTCTTGAACGCCAAATTGAGAAATGGCGAGGTTACTGTTGAACAAGTGGCCGCAGCAAACAAACTATTCAATCGTGTATTGAAGCCCGTGTATCAAGTAGTAAGCCAAACCCTCAGAGAGGAAGGGTGGACTGTACTGCGAGCAGATGAGATTGTAAGACCTCGACGTATTACAGATGCAATTTTACAAGCAACATTGATGAGCGATCTCGTCGTGGCGGATCTCATAGGGAGTAATCCAAACGTCTTCTATGAATTGGGCCTGGCTCATGCATCAGGTTGCGATGTTATTATGTTAACCCAAGAGCGTAAAATTCCCTTTGATGTTACAACAGAATCAACGATATTCTATAAGCCTCACAATAAAGGGCTCCGCGAGCTGGCGACACAACTGCATCGAATTGTAGGGAGCAACCTGTCCTAGTAAACTGCAACCTGTTCTTGATAGCCCTCTCCTGATAGCGCTTTTAGGTCTTTGGGACAGACAGGTTTTTAGATGTAAAATTGACCCATGTACCTCCACAAAGCACTGGCACAGCACATTGCCGCATGGCGGGAAGAGAACTACAAGCAAGAGGAATATCCTGCCATTAGTGAAATTTTGGAGTGGGTACGAAACCCTGACGTGCCTTTGTTCAAATTGCGTTCACCGCAAGTACGAGCTTTGGAAACCTATTGGTATTTACGACTGGTAGAGAACACTCCCCATATTTTTGACCTTAATACTTACGACGATTGGGCAGCAAAGATCAAGCGTCGAAGACATACCGGCGATTTCTCGAATTGGAAGGATGAAGCGAGATACCAGAAGGCTTTTGAGCGCTTGCTACGAGATTTGAAGGCGACGGGAGGAGGGGTCAATGGCGAATGAGGAACAGGTCAAGATCCTTAAGCAAGGTGTACAAGTTTGGAATGAATGGCGTAAGGTAAATCATGGCGAAAAGATTAACCTGATTCTTGCGGACCTTGAAGGCGCGGATATTGCTGGGGCAAATCTGGAAGGAGCAACTCTCGATGGGGCAAATCTCATTTTTGCTAATTTGAGGCGCAGTAATCTCAAAGAGGCAAGCCTAATCGGTACAGATTTTATGTGGGCTGATCTGCGTTACGCAGATTTACGCAACTCAATAATCGAGGGTACGGATTTCGAGGAAGCTGACCTAAGTTGGATCGATTTCGAGGGCACAATTATTGCAAGGTCCCACATGGATAATGCCGATTTGAGAGAGGCTAATCTCATAAAAGCTTGCTTCCGTAATAGTTATCTCCTTGGTGCTGACCTGAGTGGTGCTAAGTTTCAAAATTCTGACTTCTATAAAACAGTCGTTGGAAATACGATCTTTGGTTTCAACGACCTAAGCCAAATCCTTCACCTTGAAACACTTGAACATAAGAGTCCTTCCGTCATAGGCGTCGAAACAATATTCAATTCCAAGGGGAAAATCCCAGAGTTGTTTCTGCGCGGATGTGGTCTTAGCGACTTGCAAATTGAAATCGCAAAATTCGCAGCACAAGGTCTCGATCCAAAGGATGTAACCGACATCACCTACAATATTCACCAGTTATATCTCGGAAGTGGCATTCAATATTACTCATGTTTCATCAGTTACAACTCCAAAGATCAGGATTTTGCAAAACAATTACACGATGATTTACAGAATAATGGAGTACGCTGTTGGTTTCCCCCCGAAGATATGAAGATTGGCGACCCAATCCGTCCAACGGTTGACCACCAGATACGGCTGCGAGATAAGTTACTTGTTATTCTTTCAGAGAATTCTGTTAAGAGTGAATGGGTCGGTGATGAAGTTGAAGCGGCGCTTGAAGAAGAAAGCAAGAGTAACCGATTGGTCTTATCCCCCATTCGATTGGATGATTCCGTCATGAACACCCGCGCCGATTGGGCAGCAAAGATCAAGCGCAGAAGGCATATTGGCGATTTTTCGAATTGGAAGGATAAGGCAAGCTACCATAAGGCATTCGAACGCTTGCTGAGAGATTTGAAGGCGATGGGAGGAGGGGTCAATGGCGAATGAGAAACAACTATCCATTTTGAAGCAGGGGGGTCAAGGTTTGGAATGAGTGGAGAAGAAATAAACACATAACTATTGATCTTAGTCAAGCTGATCTGGGCTTGGCTAATTTAAAGCAGATCAATCTGTCTAGTGTCAATCTTCAACATGCTATTTTTATTGACGCCTACCTACCTGAGTCCAATCTTAGGGATGCTGATCTTGCCGGGGCGAAGATGAATAGGGCAAATTTCAATGATGCTGATCTAAGCCGAGCTAATCTTGCTATGGTGGATCTCATTGAAGCCTATCTATCGAATGCTAACCTTTTCAGAGCAAATCTTTCCGATGCTGACTTAAGCAAGTCCAGTCTCACAAGAGCTAATCTTAGTGGAGCTAATCTTAAGGGGGCTAAGCTAAATGCAGCTGAATTTCAAGACACGTTGATCGGTTATACAGACCTTAGTGAAACCCTCGGATTAGAGGAAACTATTCATTACTCTCCCTCAGTTTTAGATGTTAACACAATTCAAAATTCTCATGGAAACATACCCAAACTATTTCTCAGAGGCTGCGGTCTTAGTGACATTCAAATAGAAATGACAAAACTGGCTGATCCAGGTTTAGACCCTGAGCAAGTCACTGATATTACTTACAAAATTCATCAGATGTACCTTGGCGGTGGTATTCAATATTATTTATGCTTTATCAGTTATAACAGCAATGATGGAGACTTTGCACGAAAGCTTCATGATGATTTACAGGAGAATGGTGTGCGTTGCTGGTTTGCCCCCGAAGATATGAAGATTGGTGACCAAATCCGTACAAGAATTGACCAGGAGATACGGTTGCGAGACAAATTACTGGTCATTCTTTCAGAGAATTCAGTAAAGAGTGAGTGGGTTAGTGATGAAGTGGAAGGAGCGATTGAAGAAGAAAGCAAGAGTAATCGACTGGTCTTATTCCCCATTCGGCTGGACGATACAGTCATGAACACCCGCGCCGATTGGGCAGCAAAGATCAAGCGAAGAAGGCATATCAGCGATTTCTCGAATTGGAAGGATAAGGTGAGTTACCAGAAAGCCTTCGAACGTCTGCTGAGAGATTTGAAGGCAACGGGAGGAGATGTCAATGGCGAATGAGGAACAACTGTCCATTTTGAGGCAGGGCGTTGAGGTTTGGAATAAGTGGAAGGAGGAAAATGAAGAATTAATCAGCTTTGCGGAGACTGATTTAAGATCTATTCCATTGCAAGGAGTCGATTTTTCTGATGTTTATCTTACAAGGGTAAACCTATCTGGAGCTGATCTAAGCGGTGCATACCTGGATGGAGCTCGTCTATATGGAGCAGACTGTAGCAAATCCAACCTTTCAGACATAAATTTCAGCGAAGTTATTTTTGATCATGCAAATCTTAGTGACGCCAATCTCACAAATGGAAGTTTTTATGGAGCTCGTTTCATAAACAGCAACCTCAGGGGCACTCTTATGAGCAGAGCTCAAATAGGAGAAACAATTTTTGCAGATGTGGATTTAAGCCTAACCTTGGGGTTAGAAGATGTCAATCATCTTGCACCATCAATTATAAGCATAGGCACAGTTAAAATATCTAAAGGGAAAATACCAGTAGCGTTTTTACGTGGTTGTGGTCTCAGTGATTTGGAAATAGACTTAGTTGAGCTTGCAGCGCCAAGTCTTGATGTCAATCAACTTACTGAGACCGTAAATAGAATTTATCACATTCATACTAGCACTTCCCAGTATTACTCGTGCTTTATCAGTTATTCCAGTAGAAACCAAGGGTTTGCCGAACGTCTCCATAATGATCTACAAAATAATAGTGTCCGTTGCTGGTTTGCACCAGAAGACATGAAGATTGGCGACCAAATCCGTCCAAGAATTGACCAGGAGATACGATTGCGGGATAAACTGTTGGTTATTCTTTCGGAAAATTCGGTCAAGAGTGAGTGGGTCGGTGATGAAGTAGAAGGTGCGCTAGAAGAAGAGAGCAAAAGCAACAGATTGGTTTTGTTTCCTATTCGACTGGATGACACAGTCATGAACACCCGCGATGATTGGGCGGCAAAGATCAGGCGCCGCAGGCAAATCGGTGATTTCTCGAATTGGAAGGATAAGGCAAGTTACCAGAAGGCGTTTGAACGTCTGCTGAGAGATTTGAAGGCGACGGGAGGTTCTTGACCCCCTCCCCATCCTCGCAATTACAAATACAAGACCCTAAAGGTCTGGCAGACCTTTAGGGTTTAATTTAAAGACATCTTTTATCTCAGATACAGCTCATTCAACTCGCGTAATCTGTTTACCAGTCCTTCACTTTGATCTTCCTCCTTCATTCGCCATTCCCAATTCCCACCCAAACGAGATGGAAAATTCATGCGCGCCTCCCCACCGAGACCGAGCGCATCCTGCATTGGTGTAACAGCATAGACTGCCACAGAGGACCAAACACTGCGGATCAAATTCCATGGAAAGGCGTGTGAAGGCCTGTCCTGAGGAGGAGACGAAGGATCAGACCCATTGAGGGATTGGAGGTTCAAATATCGAAGCGCGAATTTACGCTCCTCTTCGGGAGCCGAGTCAAACCAGCCGCGCGCAGTGTCATTATCGTGCGTCCCTGTGTATGCCACGCAATGGGCGGGGTAGTTATGCGGCAGGAAGGGATTCTTCGCGCCATCAAACCCGAACTGCAATATTTTCATGCCGGGCAGTTTGAATGAATCTCGCAATTCGACCACATCGGGTGTGATCAGGCCCAGGTCTTCGGCAATGATGGGCAGTTCGATCTCGGATGTTCGAACATCGCTGAGTTTTTCATCCAGTATCTTGAAGAAATCACTTCCGGGACCAGGTACCCAGCGTCCGGTTTCGGCGGTCTCTGCACCAAAGGGAATCTCATAATATCCGGCAAAACCGCGGAAGTGGTCGAGACGGACGATATCCACCATTTTCAACACTGCGCGGAAGCGATCCAGC
>Ga0210377_10000210_pt1 | contig 55879 bp, 79 predicted proteins | sample PLM4_65_b1redo_FD_155480 | JGI IMG/M metagenome (GOLD analysis project Ga0210377, IMG submission 155480) | Groundwater sediment microbial communities from an aquifer in East River, Colorado, USA - PLM4_65_b1 redo | ecosystem: Environmental > Terrestrial > Soil > Riparian zone | place: USA: East...
GCGCCTTGTGTGGCGCGCATTGTGCTTTGCGCACTGTGCCCAATATCTTACATAGTGCGCGTGGCGCAGGGTATGTAAGATATTGGGATTTGGCCTCACACCACGCGCGCCGTGTGGTGTACGTGGTGCAGTGCGCATATGCGTACATGCCCAATATCTTACATGGCCTCGATGCATACCATACACACACCACACACGTGGTCGTGTACGTGGTGGTGGTGGAGGGAAGGCAACGCACGGCGCGCCGTGCGTACCGTGGCGCGTGGTGTGCCTACCTATCCTCAGTGCACCACACACGTGGTGTGTGGTGGTGGCGCGTGGTGGTGCGTGCCCTGGCCTCAGTCTACCAGTGCACACGTGGCGCGTGGTGGGGTGTGTGCATACGTGGGCGTGGTACGTGTACGTGGTGGTGGAGGGAAGGCGCGCGCCATGCGTACGTGGTGTACTCCGGCCACCACCACGCGCCACGTGGTGGGACACATGTGGTGTGTGGTGGTGAGTAAGAGGAAGAGTAAGCACACCACACACAAGGTAAGTAGAGACACACAACGCAAACGTGTAAACAGAAACGCAATAGAACAAGTGTGTGACCCCACGACCCCCCCACGTACAAATGTTCTAAAGAACCTATGTGCGCGTCTACCACGCGGGCACCTCCGCAGTGGACTAGGCGTCGCGCTTTGTAAGGTATACCCCTACTCTCTACGCACGAGTTCCTTTTAGAATGAAAGGTAGTGCCGGTGCTGTAGGTTCACCCTGACCGAACGTACTACCCCCCTGGTGTTGCGCGCGGAGTTCCTTTTATGCCCCCTAGTCTCTAAGCATGAGTTCCTTTAGGGTGGTATAGGAGGTATGCAATGAACTTTGTTGACGACGACTGGAAGCCGCACGCAAGCCATGTGATGACAGAGTGGCATTCCACCATCTTGTCGATGGCTAGTAACGACCGTTTCGGAGACATCCGCGAATGTCAAAATTGTCATGGCGAAGAAGCGCGCGCTGGTGGAGCGGGGAGCCATGTCAGACATTATGAACTTGATTTTCTTTGTTGTGTAAGTCAAGTCAACGCTGAATGGGAAGAGGCGTTCGAGAAACATTTCGAACCTTCAAACTTCAGCACACCCGCTCTCAAAGCAGCGGTGGCCGAGGTATTCCGCGCGGGATGGAACGCGGCAGAGCTACAGAGGGCGATTGCATTAGAAGCAAAGCTGGAAATTGCTACCGAGAGGGCTGAGCAACTTAAGGAAGCACTGAAATCAACTGCTAACGCAGAAGGAAACGCATTAGAGAGGGCTGAGACGGCAGAGCGGGTAGCAGAACGTAATGCGGAGAAGGCGGGACTTCTGGATATTGTGGCTGATTGGCGATTAGACAAGGCAATAGAGCACTTCGGTGAATTGCTGGCCGTGAGCCGTAGTCTTGGTCGTGAGCCGAACCCAATTCTATATCGCTATCAAGGATGGCTGCTCATGTTGAAAGATAGTATTGGTGCCCTGACCACGCCAGCGCCAACAGAGACGGAGATGAAATGAGTAAGAAGCCTGACTGTCAGAAAGATGGTCATCTCTTCAGTATTGCGCCGTCGCGTGTCTTAGGTTGGGGACGTGTACCTGTAGCTCAATGCCTCCATTGCCCTTATCGGCGTGTCTATTGGGAGTGGTTGGTATGACCACTAACGCCGAGGGCCAGGGGTGGCCATGATGACTACCAGTGGCGGTGTGAGCGCTGCCCTGGCGCTGGTCTCGACGCGCGCGACGTATTGCGCGAGTGGGGCGGCGTCAACGTCTATAGTGGTGGGAAGGGGATTGAGATGTGGCTTATAGCTAACGACATCCCTTGTTTCTATGTACATGGTGATCTATATTGAACTTGCACGGCTCCGAGTCAAAGTACCGGAAGCAAAGGAGAGATATGAACATCCCATTTGAAAACCCTATGTTACTCGTGAAGGAGACACGGCTGAACGCGGTCGGTCTCGTGTTTGTTAAGGCGGAGGGCGCGTCGCGTCCTGTGCCTGTAGAGATGGAGAACCGGCGTGTCGGCGAAGTAGTCGACATCCCTGGCCCCTCCGTTCATTTCACCTGGTGGTCGGAGTATGGCCCTGCGCCCGTGCCTGGCGACTGGCTGGATATGCGCCTCACCAAGCTCGTGCATGATGAGGTTTACCTCTCGGCAGATGAGGCGGTGGCGCGCGATAGGCTCCGGCGGAGCGAGATCGAGGCTGCGGCAGTAGTGTTAGATGAAGAGGGGCGCGTCTTACGAATGGACGAGCGTTTGCAATTTAACACTGCGGGCCTACGTTTCCTTGTTGTCCCGCATGACGAATATGCGCGGCTGTATCACTTAGTCTAGGAAATGACGAAGGGCCGTGCACCCTTTTGGAGACGCCATGACTCGCAGCTACAGGCCTTACACTTATCACGGTTATAGTTACCCATCTATCTTCGCCAACCGTCTCGGTTGGTTCTTTTGGAAGCGCCTCTTCTGCCGCACCGGTTGGCACCTGTGGGATGAAGTATGGTCGCTGGACTTCCACGGCCTCTTTTGTGATGCGTGCGAGATTGAGGAAGAGATTAAAGATGCCGCCGACGTTTAAGTTCTGCGGTAAGTGTGGTGAGATGTACGTCTATATGCGCGTGCATAAGATCATGAGCGGGCATCGTCCCACGCCGCCGCCCACGATGCCGGAGCGTTCGATGGGCATCAGACAAGATCGTGTAGGCGGGCTATGAGCATTCGTTGGCGGAAAGATGGGCGAATGCTATGTGCGGCTATGACAGAGCCGGAAGAGAACGACACATACATAGACGACCGGCTGCACTATCAATTATCTGTAATCTCGCGCACCATTCTCGCGGACGTGAATCATGAGACAAACGGCCTATGGCATTGGGTTCATAATGATTTCCTGCGTGTCGAAGCGGAGCACGCCGTCATTGCCAGATTGGAAAAAGCATGTACGCCATCAACATCACCGCTAGTCTCGATTTAGAACGCTACACTGCGCTCGCGAAACTGCGCGCTTATGGCGGCTCTCACTATGAGGATGGCTGGCTCACCTATCGTGTTGAATTACATGATGTGGAAGTGGCTGATGAATGGGTGGCGGAGCACGCCACGGCGGGCTTTTCGCTGTCGCGCCGCGATGAGAAACGGCTGAAGGAAATGGAGAAGGAGGACGACGATGGAAATCTCGCGTAAGGATTTGCTCAAAGTCGGCGATGCCATGCGCTATGTTAATTGGGCGGGGCCATGTATGCGTGGATATGTAACGCGCGTTGGGCGGACACGCTACAATGTAGATGATGGCCGCGCCTACATCTACTTCTTCGAGGCGCATACTGAGCCATGCGAGCGCTGCACCGATCATCCGCAGACGGATTATCCACGAGGATACGATCTATAGTGCCGTAACATTTTCACGGCACAGGCGTTTTTCACAGTAGCGGTGAAAATATTAGGAGGAATGAAAATGATAACTGTTCGACTACTCGCGTATTACGTTTTTATCTTTGGTGTCGTTGTAGTAATGGCGCAATGCCTAAGCGGTGGGGCGATCTACTGATGAAATCCCTCGAAGCTATTAAGGCGGAGAACATCGCCAACGCTTGTAACGGTATCGAAGGCGGAAGACACGACCTTCGCATTCAAGGCCATCCGAATTTTTCTCGCATCTATAGAGAATTCGCCACAGCCGACAATCTCGACGTGGAGCTTACCTGCATCAAATGCGGTATCTCACGTAAGTGGCTAGGCGATCCCGACCGCCCAATCCGCGATCTACTCATCAGCCTGTATTCCGAACATGCGCTAGTGCCCACACCAGATGGTTATTTGTCCATCGAGAACCCCGTTCTGCTGCTCGATAAACTGACAGAGATCACAGAAATTCTCGCGGAGGAAGCCGATGTATGAGTCCAATGCCTTACGTACCATGACTCCCGAAGAAGTGGCGGAATGGGAACAAGCCTTGGATGCACTAGAAGCAGCACAAACTTACTCCCTCCGAAATTTCAAACAATTCAAAGGCGCGGCTGACTGGTCTCTCGACTTCACGTTCGACTTCTGCCGTCAGGGTAAGTTGCTGCGCAATCCATTTTGGGTACGGCCCCTAACTCCTAACCACAATACGCTCACACTTTTCGGGATTATTCTATTCCGTCTAAGTTTGCGTGTGGTGCTTAGTTGCACAAAGGCAAATGTCTAATGGGACAGTTAATAAAAATTGACGAAGGCTTTTGGCAGATGGTCTATACCGATGCGGAAGTTGAGGCTGCATGGTTAAAGCCGGATCGCTATTTCTTGAGCCGCATGTTCGAAGGAGAATTTTACACAGCAAAAGTAAAGTGCACCAAAGACACGGCCATCGAAATCGCTCAACTTTGGCTCACAAAAATCTTCACCGATCCAGCCTGTCAATACTACGATGGTCAACGGCTTTGGCTTTACTGCGGAGCCGCAGGGAGCAACGCGGCCACTGTCCTTGCCGCTACTGAAGCCCTCATCGATGGTTATCTTGCTGCTATACGTAAAGCCTAACATGATCGAAGAAGTAGCAGAGCTTCGGCAAGGTTGGCGCACAGTAGCGATTGATCCAACTGGCACCATGTATGGCCATCGTTCACATGATGTCTTAGCTTCCTATGATTTACAAGCCGAGTGTCGTCCAATTGTAAATGAGGATGCAGCCCAACACTGGACGAATTTTACCTTAGCCCAACGACAGGCTTTAGCTGCTAAGCATCTAGCTACTGGCGAATGTGGTTGCGGTTATTATGTTCTAAGTGATCCGCCTTTCGAGCGTATGCTTGGCGGATGGAGATGGGAGCAGCAACTTGTCACGCATTATTATAAACAGGCAGGCGTTAGTCAGACTTATTGGCATTGCGCAGTTTTTGTAACCTATTGGGGTTATGCGGCTAAATTTGATGTGCCTCTAAGTTTCGTCAACGACCTGGCGGATGAAGAACGTGAAAAACGCTGGATAAGACGGGTACAATTTGTTCGGCATGAGGCTATAATTGTACCTAATGCAATGACTGTTAAGCTTATAGCAGATATTCAATCTATCTACACTGTACCAGTCATGCATTTAGAGGAGTGGCAAAATGGAAACCGGCAAACAACGCAAGATTGAAATCATCCAAGCACCTGTGCGTGCGCCACAGCTTCAGCCAGTACGTGTACCAGATCGTGAGCGCGAAGCCGTGCCAGCGGGCGCACCCCAACGTCGATGAGATTACTCATCACTGGCTCACGTGGATTTGATAACCGAAAGTTGATGCATCGAGTCCTCCTTGAGGCTTGGGATAATGGTTATCGCGTTCTTATCCATGGCGCTGCGAGAGGTGCCGACCGTCTAGCCGCAGAAGTGGGAGAACGAATTGGTTTTGAAATCGAGGCCTATCCGGTACGTCGACAACTCGATGGGCCGTGGCCCGCTGCCGGTGTGAAGCGGAACAGTCGGATGCTCGAAGAGAGTCAGCCGCATATATGCTTCGCCTTCCCTCTAGCCGATAGCAGAGGCACGTGGGATATGGTGAATAAGTGCAAGGCGGCGGATGTACCATATGTGATTTGCACGTAAACTAAGGTTGGCGCATGATGCTAGATATGATCACATTTGCAATCCTATGGGTCGGGATTCTCAATCTCCCCCGTATCGTGAGATTGATCCGACGGGGTTTCTCCTTCCTATTCAAGGACATGGCTTGGTGTGCCTTTGGCTTCCATCGCTGGAACGAATGGCGTCACGATGGCCGGTACATCCGCCAATACAAAGCCGACATTCGGCTCTGCACCATCACAGGCTGTCGAGCACGTCAGGAGCGTTCCTATGTCTAATGCACCGTATCCGCACTGCGATTCTTTGGTACTTCATGCCCCAGGAGAATGCGTGTTCTGTGACGACCGGCCTGATCTTCAAGCCTATCGACAAGAGCATGGTTTGAATTTCACCGGTCATGGGCCTGACATGGCCTCAGCACGGCGTCCGGTCGAGACCATCAACCAATGGTCTGGAAATCGGCCTGTTACCCAAACCGATATAGATGATTTCTCCACACAAACCCGTCGCACATTCAACTTGATGGTAGCCACTAAGACGGTACTCGGCGAAGTGAATGTAGTTTGTGATCGCTGTCGCAAAGAGGTTACGGGCTGGAATACTGTACAAGGTACGTCAAACTTTTATGCACTTCGGCCAGACGATTCACGGGAGTTCCCTTGGGCCTCGTGCTTTGGGCCGGATGAGGTAATCATTTGCGATGCCTGCATGTATGCTGACCCAGGCTACATCGCAGCATACGGGTCACGTGGCTGATGGACGATCTAGTAGAGTACGCTTTAGAAAACGATGGACAGCGCCGACGCATTCGTGAATTGCTTGTGCTCCTTCGTAAGTCACATGATCTCATGGATGACTACAACGTGCAGCATGATCCGCAACAAAAGGTGCCGCGTTGCCTCTGGTGCCATACTCAAGGCGTTGACATTTTTGGTCAAATGCACACAACTGATTGCATACTCGTGCAGATCAGATTAGCAACACAATAACGGAGGAAAGAAATGCCTGAATTGACGATTTGGCGACTACGGGATTTTGACGATGATCGCGGCCCATTCAGTGATTGTACTCAGGCTGAAGTTATGGCTGCTATCGCAAATGGCGATGCAGTGGCAGAGTATGTATCGATAGAAGAGCCAGAGGTGCCGGATGCCCTTCGGCCCTAACTGCGAATACGCTACCTTCGATGAGTGTGTAAAGGCAAACAAGGATAAGAAAGACCCTGACGCCTATTGCGCTACCATCATGCGTGACACCGAAGAGCACTGCAAAAACAAGAGCTTCGTGACTGTTATGCGCGATCTCTTCACGCGGTTTAAGCGAGGATGATGTGGCTGAAATCCCTGTAGAGGAATTGACATTAAGCACCGTCTTTAGGGTGAAGCGTGTGAGGCTTCACCCCAATGATTTGCATACAATTTTTCTTACCTGTTATTCCGGCTCTCTAGTAGCCATGACGCTATATACTAATGGGTCGGAACCATGCCCCTTTTTGGAGGGCGACTTTTACGGCACAGAGATAAGTCAACATGGCGATTGGCATCTCGTGCGTTTGCCGCAAACCACAATCGATTATATTAGAATTGAAGAAGCTGCAATTGCAGCGCTCTCACCGGCTGAAAAGGCTAAGCGCACTAAGGCATGGCATAACAGAGTTCGAACCATTTCTGAAGAAATACGTCGAGAAAAGCTTCGACATCATGCTACTGATTCTGAAGAACAGTGTGAATCTAAATTGTTTCTTTCACAAAATGAGGCTCCAATTAACTGCCAGTATGTCTTAGGACATTCTGGATCGCATTGGAATGGACGCGGTATGGGCGACGGTTATACATGGGATGATGCTGATGTGCTGTAACACTAGAGTAGATGTCCGCCTTCCAAGGGACGAGATTGCGTCGATCCTGCTTATTGCGGGATTTCGTGCGACACAACATCCGCCTCTATTCATCCGTGAATTCGAGCCAATGCAGACTGAACGTCGTTGGATGGACGGCACCCCTATAACCGAAAACCGGCTAGTGCGGGCAACGATACAGCCCTATGGTGTAAGCTTCTCCCTATCCCCATCTATCGCCAGTCACACTGAGGAACAGCACGCTCTCAATGCCCTTGGTGCGGCCATCATGTTCAAAACCGTCATGACGCTAGCCGAGCGCGGCGGCGGTAGTGCACGACAACTTCTACTGATGGCCGATTGCTTACGCGAAAATAGTTCGGATAGTAGGCTCTTAGCGGACTATAGTATAGAGCCTCCGATACAACTCGATTTCGCAAACCTATGTCTCGGCTTTAGAACCGTTTTGCTACAAGGCATAGGCGATGCTACAAGGGGAGCATTCGATGGAGAGTACCATTCGGAACCAGAAGCGCCGCCAGCGTGAGCGTGCTGCTGATCTCCTAAAACGAGTTTGCACCCATCTCGGATATGAGTGTTGGTGGTGCAAACGGCCTCTAGTCTTAGCTAGAGACATCCCTGATGTCAATGTACTCAAGCGCACTGCGGATCATCTCACCTGGCGGTCTAATCGTCACGGGCCGATCACAAAGTTGATCGCTACTGTGGATCATGTGTTACCATTAGCAGATGGTGGCAACAATTACTATACGAACCTGGTGCCGTCCTGCGGGCCATGTAATCGGGATCGTACCAACAGGCCAGCCATATTCGCGAGACGGTTAGAGCAATTTCGCAGAGAGGCCTACAATGCCGAGCTACAACATACCATTCAAAGGCAGGGGAGTGGACGAAGCTGGCTACCAAGCGGTAGTGGCCAAAGCACTGCGCGAAGAAACCAGCGGGCCAGTCCTCATACGACCGCGAGGCCGTATTCGCGGAAAGTCGTGGGACAGCTACAAGAGGCTTTCTAAAAACTAGCAAAATCCATAGTTGATACATCAATGTTAATCGGCGTATATGAAAATAGATACGAAAATGGCCTAATATACGGCGATTAACATTTATGTATCAACTATGGATACAAAACCTTCCTGAAAAAATCGGGGAAAAAGGAGTGAAAACATGGACAATTGCATCTGTCAGCCTTTCATCTCATATTGGGATGGGAGCGCCTATGCCGGTGAATTCAACAGCATACCAACCAGAGATTGCCCTGAACATGGTGATGCTGCTGAGGAGCGCTTTCGTGCGCTTGTGACTGCCATTGATGAAGTACATCGCGAAGCAGGGATCGATTCGAAAGACGGCTTTGAACTAGGCGGTGGTCACTAATGACTACTGTGATTGGCATTCCGCTCCCTGGCGTGCGGGTGACTATGCCCACTGTACGCGACTACCCTGGTATCCATATCAGTAGGCCACAGCCCAAGCCAAATAGCGCTCCTAAGAAGGTCTAGCATGAACCCATTGAAGAAGCTGAAGCATCGGGCGCAGCGCGTTGGCGGAGCATACGGCCATCAGCATGTCAATAAATGGTTAAAGCGGGCGGCGAATCGTTTCATCCGCCGCTTCCTAAAGGAGGAACGTCGTGAATATGAAGATTGACGATTGGCCAATGGTTGGCTCGGCGGTCTTTTCGCCGGATAGACGCTATCGCTATACCCTAGAACGCATGTTTACCGCGACGCCGAATAGGTGGTATGAGTATCATGCGATCTTCATTATGCTTAACCCATCGACGGCGGATGCAGACGTGGCTGATCCGACCGTCCGGCGCTGTATAACCTATGCGTATGATTGGGAATGCAATGGCGTCACGGTCTTGAACCTCTTTGCGCTGCGCTCCACCAATCCGCGTCATCTTAAAATTGTCGATGATCCTGTAGGGCCAGGCAACGATGATGCGATCCGAGCTTCATTGGAAGAACTCAAGGCTGATCGCCCTGAGCCAATTGTAGTGTGTGCCTGGGGTGAGCACGGGGCCTATCGGTATCGAGGCTCCGCCGTCTTGAATATAGTGCGAGAAGCAAACCTTACGCCTCATTATCTGAAGCTGAATGCTTCGGGACAACCGGCCCATCCGCTCTATCTCCCCAAAAATTTGACGCCCATTCCATATGTGTGATATGTTTTAACCTCATACACGTTTTAATCAGTAGCGCGGTAGAGAAGTGGTTATCTCGCTGGCCCCATAAGCCGGAAATCGTGGGTTCAAATCCCACCTGCGCCACCAATGTGCACACCGTCTCTCGCGGCGGTTAAGGGCGAAGTAGCCCAACTTCGGATAGGCGAGCCACCGCTGATCACGGTGATTAGTTTCCGAGGCATTATGGCTGGCCCCTATGTTAGGGGCAGTTGAACGGGGCGGTGACAAGAGGTTTGGAACCTCTTCCGGTTTCCGGTTGCAGACGGATAGCCGCCCAATTTTCTAGTATGTGGGGCGCGCTGTCGTGTCGTGAGTCATTGGAGGCTCCCTTGATTTCGACTCAAACACGACAATTTTCCCCGTTAGTCTAGTGGTAGGACGTGTGGCTCTGAACCACAAGGGCGGAGTTCGAATCTTTGACGGGGAGCCAGACAAATAAGAGAAAAGGAGGTTCGACGTGGACGGCGATAATCGCAGCGGATGGACGCCACGCATGGTTTTTTGGAATACCTTGGGCACCGTTGTTGGTGCTGTCTGCGGAACCTCCGCCTTGGTAATTTCTGTTATAGCCCTGCTTCAATCTTAAAGCAGACGCACTTTTACAACTGAATAGTGAGCGCCCTGGCGGGGTGTGAAGGATGCATCCCTCCCTGTCAAGGAGGAGGTAGCGGGATCGATACCCGTCGCTAGGGCCAGACGCATATCACGGGAAGGCGATAGCTTTAGGGGCATAAGCCTGGAAAAGCGGGTATCGTCAACGTTGGTAACGGGTTAGGCCAACAGGTTGGTTCGGGGGTGTAGCTCAATTGGGAGAGCAAGTGCCTTGCACGCACTAGGTTGCAGGTTCGAGACCTGTCACTTCCACCAAGAAATAACGCATGGTTCCGCATTTCGTAAGGATGCGGCGAGGAGTCGGGAAGGTGGGAGATGATGCGCCACCGCAGCAGGGTAGCAAGTAAGTCCCTAGCGCCAACCATGCATGAGCGTTCGTAGCTCAATGGCAGAGCAGGCGGCTCTTAACCGTCAGGTTCAGAGTTCAAATCTCTGCGGACGCACCAAGAAACTTGCGGCTAGAAGGGAACCTCCGGCTAGGTTTGTGGACTTTAAGGGTGCCGGACGAGCGGCTTGTGGAGTGGTTTACACAAGCGAAAAGAGAAGTGCAGGGACAGGTCGGGGATCGGACAGCGGACGGTCTGATCGGGTCGGAGGCGCGGGCGCGGTACTAGCGCGAAGGGGCTATCCGACCGGCTGGATGCGAGTGAGTCATGGCGACAAGCTGTGTCTCCAAAACCAGTGATGTGGGTTCGATTCCTACCACTCGTGCCAAAAATAGCTATTCTGAGGTAGCTCAGCGGTAGAGCGGCTGTCTGTTAAACAGTTGGTCGAAGGTTCGAATCCTTCCCTCAGAGCCAAAAAATTTACGGCTCTCTAGCCCAACGGCAGAGGCAATGGCTTCAAAACCCATCCAGTCTGAGTTCAAATCTCAGGGGAGCTACCAAGAAATTTCGGGGCACTTAAAGGGGTCTGCCGCCATACGTGGCACTTATTTTTTTAGAGCAGACCCGCCCCTTTTATACGGCCCTTTCTGCTAGCGGTTAGGCATCCCGTCTCTCGAATGGGCAACGCCGGTTCGAATCCGGCAAGGGCCACGGCCCCTTCTGTTAACGGTTAGGCAGCGTGTCCTTCAAACACGTAACGCGGGTTCGACTCCCACAGGGGCCACCAGAAAAGAGGAGGAAGCAAAATGAATGACGAATTGTATGATCTCATCGAAACTCTACGAGCACTACGTGCAAGGGTGGACGACTTAAATGAACCGGAGATGGACGAGCATCGCGCGGCAGCAATTATGGAATCACTGACCAGTGCCATATCCAGTTTATTGGTAGCACGTCATCTCGTGAATTAAGCCGTGGTAGCTCATACGGTAGAGCGCTTGCCTGAAAAGCAAGAGGTAGCTGGATCGTTACCAGCCTGCGGCACCAAATAATTATTATGCCGGTGAAGCTCACGTTGGCTTGAGCGCCCGCCTTGTAAGCGGAAGAACGGGGGTTCGATTCCCTCTACCGGCTCCACGCGGGTGTGATGTTTAATGGCTAGCATGTCTGCCTTCCAAGCAGAACGAGGGGGTTCGAGTCCTCTCATCCGCACCAAGAATGGGCCAATTCACGAAAAGCATGAATTCGTGAGTAGGAACTCTGCGAGGGGCGCAGGAGCGCTTGAAAGTGTGTGGCTGGATCGGAGTGTCGTAAGCACCAGCCTAGCGCAACGGTGAGCGGATACGCTCATTAAACGCAAACACGTAGAGGGTTGGGTCGACCCAATGCCGTTGACACTGGCGGGTCGGTGGTAGCAGAGTCCCAATGCCAGTGCGCCGGAGATGGGGAGCCGGAGCGGTCTGTAAAACCGCCGCCCTTCGGGGCTAGTAGGTTCAAATCCTATCGCTGGCACCAAAAAGTTTCGCCCGCTTAGCTCAGCGGAAGAGCATGTTCCTTACAAGAACGGGGCCGGAGGTTCGAATCCTTCAGCGGGCACCAAGTCAAAGCGGGTCTTCATCAGGTAGATGCAATGCGCACCCTGAACCAGCAAACATGATAGTGAAAGTGGAGATAAGAGACTATCTTGCCCTTGATGCTCGATTGGACAGAGAAACGGAGTTCTAACCCGTATAAAAGTGGGTTCGAATCCCACCGAGGGCACCACGCCGGTATGACGGAATAGGCAGACGTAGCGGTCTTAAAAACCGTGGCCTTCGGGCATGTAGGTTCGACCCCTACTATCGGCACCAGAAAATTGAATACGGCTTTCTATCCCAATTGGCAGAGGAGACAGTCTTAGAAACTGCTAATGTCTCGGTTCGAGTCCGAGGAAAGCCACCAAGAATTAGCCCTTTAGCTCAGTGGTAGAGCATCGGCCTTATAAGCCGGAGGCCGTTGGTTCGAATCCAACAAGGGCAACCAGACAACTTTGGAGGAGTCGGCATGGGAAACGCCAAACTGTCCTGAAAACAGCGGGCCGTAAAAAGCCAGGGGGTTCGAATCCCTCCTCCTCCGCCAGCCCGCTTAGCTCAATGGCAGAGCATCCGCCTTTTAAGCGGTCGGTTGTAGGTTCGACTCCTACAGCGGGCACCAGAAAATGGGAATCCTCAACTCCTGCGTGCAGGGTAGGGGCTACAGTGACTGGTCAGCATTGTAGCAATAAGGGATGAGGCAATTCCGGTACGTGGAGAAGCCGGATAACACGCCCTTTTAGCTCAGCGAACAGAGCAGCGGTCTTCGAAACCGCGTGTCGGGGGTTTGAATCCCTCAAAGGGCACCAGACAAGCCTGCTTAGCTCAGGGGTAGAGCACTGATCTGATACGTCAGTTGTCGGTGGTTCAAATCCATCAGCAGGCACCAATAAATGATCGTGTTGTCATCTTGACTGTTTTAGTGATTCTGACAACATAAGCATATACGGGGTGTGGGGCAGCGGTAGCCTACTTGATTTGGAATCAAGATGTCGCTGGTTCGAATCCAGCCACCCCGACCAATACTTCAAAATCCCTCATACTTGAGGGGCAATGCAGTAACATGTTCACCAACGAGAGAGTGGTCTAAATGGTTAAGACGATAGATTGTGGCTCTGTAAATGCGAGTTCGAATCTCGCCCTCTCGACCAAAAAATGCACGAAATGTGGCCTCATCAAATCGATTGAGGATTTCTTCTTGCGCAGTGATCGGTCTATGACACATCGCCCTGAATGCAAAAAATGCCACGGTGAGCAAACAAAACGTAATCATCGAATGCGTCCTGGCCGACATTTGAGGCCCCAATACGGTATAACTGAAGAGCAATATCAGACTATGCTCAAAGCACAAAATGGTGTGTGCGCTATTTGTCAACAAAATCCAAAAGATCGGCGCCTAGCAGTAGATCACGATCACAGAACTATGCGCGTGAGAGGACTGCTTTGCAATACGTGCAATCGCGCTATTGGTCAGATGGGAGATGATCCAGTACGGCTTCGACGCGCGGCAGAATATTTAGGAGAGGTGGCAGAGAGGTTGAATGCACCGGATTGCTAATCCGGCAGGCCCGCAAGGGCCTCGTGGGTTCGAATCCCACCCTCTCCGCCAAGAATATGTCGGGAAATCAGCACATTGCAGGAATGTCTGAAAATGAGCACAAAAAGCGAACGCAGGGAGGCCATCCGCCGTAAGCGGCGCGGCCACCGCGTGCATCAAAGCTTCTTGCGCGTAACACGTGCACTGGCTGAGCGTTTTAAGCTACAGAGGAGAAAACAGAATGTTCAAATACCTGATTAGGCATCTCATGCCATACGCCGTCCGCACTGTCATCATGGCCGGATTGCTTATCGGCGTCCTACACGAGGCGGGGATCGCCACTTTGCTCACTTTGGGGTTGATTTTCATGTCTATTGAGGCTCATCGACTGAATCACGGTATTCAAGCGCTTCGCGGCATGGTTTTTGCACCAATTAGGCAAAATAATCCCCGTTTTCGCATAAAATAGCCTCAAAAAGGCGCAAAAAGGTAGAAAAACGCTCCAAAGTGACCATTTAGGGTCGCCAAGGGGCGTTTTTCTTATGGTAAAGTACCAAAAATCGTTTTTAAGGGTGCGCTGTACTACCTCTTATGTGGCTGTCCGAGGCAGGAAACTACAGCTATACCGCCCCACACAAGGCCTCTGGAAGGCCTTCCAAAGCCCTTCACGCGGTTTAACCTACCAATGTAGGCCTCCGCACCGACCATGCACATTCTGGATGCAGCAGCGGTCGGACAAAATTCACCTGTTTAGCCGCCATTCCCTGGCAAATAGTCGGCTCAGCACTAGCGGCTGCGGACTTGAATCACTTATATTCAGATTACAAAAGCACGCACCAAACGGAGTTTCCATGATGAACACCATTCTTGATGTCGCCCCAAAGCAGCCACGGCAGATCGCACGGGAGCGATTCCCAACTGAGGCGCGCATAATTATGGCGGAAGACGATCTCGACGGACATGAGCGTATTTTCAATGCGCTTGTTCAGCAAACCGCGATTTTGAATGCCACTATGTTCAAATTGTTAAGCGCTATAATCGTAGCTATTCTCGGAATAGCGGGTGACATAGCAATTCGCATACTTCCAAAACTACTCGAATAAAAGAGGAGAATTCTAATGGCAATCGTTGGTCAGATATGGGATACAAGTTCGCTAACTGCTCCACAGCATGAATTAGTTAGGCAAGCCGTTGAGGTTCGTAGCCGCTTTCCGTGGCCCTTGCTATCGCCAGGACTACTGGCAGGGAATGAGTGGTCGACGCCTGGCAAGACAGTCATTCCGGTAAATGTAAGAAGCCTCGCCAATTTTGCCCAAGAAGCAGCAGCAAATGGCTGGATTGAAGGTATCCACTATCACGCTATCCGTGTGAACCCTCTTACAGGCAAACTTGTTAGTCACGATGATGCAGTAACTAGCGGGATCGTGGAGTCTGACGTGGCCTCTGCTGTCTATGGTTTGTTCTGGTTTTACGGTCTTGTGGAAGTTGAAGAGACATTGGTACAGACACCAATTCTGTTCATTGAAGTCTTCCTTGCTGAAGGCGCACATGCTATCGACTTTTACTACATGCTGCCTACAGGCAAGCGTGGGGTTATTCATGCCATAATGTGCTCAGGACATACGAAGCACGCTTGGTTCCAGCCAACCCCTTATTTCGAGATGCCAGGCGAGGGTTTCATGGCATTCCCAATTGCAGGATTCTCAGATGTCCCTGTTACATTGCAAGGCTTCAGTCATCAGGCAATTGAGCCTGCGTTAAGTCTCGTGAAAAAGGTACTTGTACCGACCATAGACCCGCCACCTCCTCCAAAACCCGTTACAACTCGCCTAGCGATGAACGCACAGCCGGTTGGCGGCGTTCGCGGTACAAAACTTGCGGACTTCTCCATAAAGTTGCTAGACGCCAATGACGCGGTTAATGTGCTGGATAATTCAACACAAGTTACCGTGGCGATCCAGCCTGGTAACTACAACACCCGCACAGTCCAAGCAATCAACGGCATAGTGCCGTTTATTGGTGACATATTCCGCAATCTCACTGGTACGTTCTACTATTCAGTACGAGCATCCAACCTTGCGAGTATTGTGTCAGATTCTTTCATCATTGTGGCAGAGGGAACACCTCCACCATCTAGTGAATATGCGGAGGTAATGACACCAACCGGCGGGCACTTCAACCCAACGTTATGGGTTCGGAAGTAATGCTGAGTCTTGGTGTCGACTTCTCACAAGGGGCATCGCTTACCCAGGCAACCATGGCCGCATGGAAGGCCGCAGGCGTCAAGCACGTCTACGTTCAATATAGTGCCAAGTTGCCTGAGTATCTTGCCGCTCTTGATGGGCAAGGCTTCATTGTCGACGTTTACGTATACCTCTATTTCCCACTCTCCCCGTGGGGTCAGGCACCAGAATCAAGAGTGCGCGCGGCCATCGAGATGTGTCGTGGACATGCTGTACGAACCATCTGGCTGGATGTGGAAGAGCCTACAGATAACGCAGGCCCCGTTGTCACTGTAGAGGCGCTGAAGCGCTGTGAGGCCATTGTATGGGTGGCAGGGCTACAACCAGGCATCTATAGTGGGTTTTGGACATACATAGATCACACAGGCAACAGCGAAGCATTTGCGCATCTACCGCTGTGGCACGCAGATTACTTAGGCGTAGCGCCGCTGCCGGACATGGCCAAGCGTCCGACCGAGATAGTCTTTCGCAATGGCGCGTATGGTGGCTGGCACAAGCCCGCCGTTTGGCAATGGTGGAACACGACCATGTTCGGTGGGCATAGTGTCGACATGGACATCGAGGAAGAAATCGAGGAAGAAGAAATGTTCAACGTACTAGCATACGGTAGCGTTACGTGCTATCCAGACCCGAATGGTGAGACTCCATTCAATGTTGGCGATTTTGGACTACCTATCGGCGCTGCGCGTTATCGCTTGCAAGTGTTCTTCAATAACGATGCACCGGTCATCTTTTATCACGGGCTTCCTGACCCGTCTAATCGTGAGGCTGGTCGGACGTATGCGCCTTATGGCATAATTGAGGTAATAGCGTCGCCGGAAGGGAATTTCTGGATCGTAGGAGATCACGAAATCACAATCGTACCGCTAGGCTATTATTCCGAGCGACAAGCGTAAAGGGAGAAATGATGCGTTTATCTACATTTGCTGGTACTATGGTTGTGGGCCTTACCCCACTCATCTTCGCGATAGGCATATTGGTCGGAACAATCTACTCTGATCCACGTGTGCCTGAGAAGGAATGGGTCTTGCCCGCTTATTTCAATGGGCAAGGGGCGTTCACACTAGGTTGTGCGCTATGGGATGAGACGTATGTTACACCGTATGGGCCAGAGAATGCGCGAACAGATTTCGCCGCCCTATCGTTCGACTCAGAAGGGTTATTGGCGTTCATCGATGGGCCTAATGGCACGGAGCTTATCAGCGGGAAGCACTGTGGCATCTCGGTCGACTGGCGCGCCATACCGCATGGCCCACAGCGACCAGGGGAATAGGTCTCGGCAAGTAGCTAGGGGTCTTGTCTTACGAGGTGTCCTTCGCTATCAAAATACATATCCTCAACATCCCGATGATAGCCGTCATGGTTCGCCTCTAACACGCACGCGCCGTCAAATGCGCCGCAGATGATTAGAGCGGGATGCTCTGTTTCCTCTATTAAAGCACCATGCTCTTCTGCTGCCATAGTGAGTAAGCGCTCAATACGTGCTAAATCTGCGGCCATTGCAACCACAAGATCAGACGAGGCCTCCCCGAACCAAGCAATGTAAGGCCGCTTTGTAGTAGCGTGCTGAAGAACAAAACCCATCGAGGCAATACTGCCTGCGTTGATAATCGCGGCTGCTACGGTTTCAAGGAACGCAATCTCTGGTCGTTTCTCAGTCATCATTTGCCTCCAAGCCATATTGTACAGCACGGTGCAACATCTCGCGCTCATGCGCGACGGCGGCAGCGTAGCGTTTGTCGTCGGGGTTGTCTTTGCGCAATTGGCGGAACCTCATATTGAAAACATAGTCCATAGCAGATGCGCGATCTAAGAGGTGATAGTGCTTCCTATCTACGATGTAACAATTGAATTCCCGCACATGATCTCTTTGCTTCTGTGTATTATTTCGCAGGCGTTCTTTCCAGCAATCTTTGCATGTATTGCGGCGTTCTGCAAAGTCCTTTAGATCAAGATATGCACCACATTCTTTACAGAACTTATGCGTTTCTGGATGCAATCTTTTTGCTTGTTCTTGTCGTGTTTGACGAAGGCTAACAAGTTCCCAATTCGAGGGTTCAAGATTCATCCAATTACCGTCGACTGGCCGGAGGTGGGCGACCCGTGATGGCGCTGGAACCCCATGAATTTGCTCCCACAAGATGCGGTGCGCCGGAGCCAACACATGGCGACTGGCGTGATCTGGCGGCTCGGTGCAACGGAGCAAATAGGGATGTCCGTGGCTGTTCATTGTCTCGCCGTAAGTACATAGGTCGTTCACGCCGTGGTCTATACACCTCACGCTTAGTATATGTATATAGTATTAAGAACAAGTATTACGTACAACGCACTTAGCGATCTTCCCCAAACGTGCGGTGTATAGACCACGGCGTATGCGAACAAAGGACTTGACACCACGCGCCAGAAAACGTATGTTCTAAAACGTGAGTGCAATTGATCATGTTCATACTCCTCTTGAGGGAACCGTTCTCGACGCTGAAGGACGCGCGACGAACGATGTCTGGATAAGTTGCAAAACGTGTGGCGCACCGCTAGGTATAAAAAAAGCTCTCCCATTCCCCCAGGAACCTCTTAAAGGTTATACAGCGTTTCTAACAAAAATACAATGAAACCATCATACAGTGGAAAGCGTGGCTACCGCATCCTTTATTTGCATTGCAATAAGTGCAAAATGGAGCGACCATTTTTCCGAGTTAATTCCTGGCCAACGCCTCAGAAGAAAATAATTCGGCGTATCGGCGATCATCGATTCGTAGTATTGCCGTCGCCCAACCCTCTTCTTGGTGTGTCACCTACCGCCCGCTTGGTGAATGCAACTTGTATGATTTGTGGGAAGGCCGCACAGTATGTGGTGTCGCTGAGGGTCTTGGGCCGGAGTAAATACACCACGAGCGATTTATGCTCTTGCGGTCTGCCGGTGCAGCACGTCGGCGCGCATTTGGAGGTTCTACGTGTCAAATCCAAAACCACCTAGACTTTGCGCGAATGGTGATGGGAAGAAGCATTATGCTAATGGTTATTGCCAAGCGTGCTATATGCAATCTTACCGTGGCGGTGGCGCGCCTCTTGAGCCTGAAGAGGAAGTTGACTCGAATACTATGGCTGGTGCTCCGCTGGCTCAGTCTGATTTAGATGAGCTTCTATCTGCCACCGCATCGCGTTACCCAACGAGTTTTTTAGCTGTTGATCCTCAAGAGGATGATACCGATGGCGTGCGCCGAATGCGCCAACGTCTCTCACGTCAAGTATATTTAGCACGTCGGGAAATCGTGCGCATCATGCTTTTTGACGGCTATGAATCGTGGCAAATTAAGAATGAGTTCTTGGTGCGACCGGAATTATTGAAACGCTTCGTGGCACCGCTGCGCGATCCAGATCGGATTTTGGATGACGATATTGCGTCAATTAAAGCCGAGGGTCGGTTGAATCCTCTGGCGCGCTATGTCGATGGCATCAAACGAGCACTTCGTCGGGCCAACGCCTTCGCTGACGATTCTGGTCTAAGCGCTAAGGAACGTTCAAGTTGGGCTAAGTCTGCTGACGACATGCAGCGCAATTTGGCTATCTTGGAAAAAGCTATCCACGTTGTGCCAGGCCATGGTGATATGCCTGTGACCGGTGCAGGGATGGGTGATCCTGATGAGGATGATGGTGAGTATGACTTGCCGGATGTGGAGGAAGACGATGATAACGATACAGAATGAGGGTCGCTATCCTTTCTTGTTGGATTCTACGATTAGTTTTGAATTAAAAACCGGTCGCCCACCTATTTCTGGTGAGATCGAGCGACTTGAGCAAGGAGACAGTTTGCTTATCAAAGTTGGCCACGATGTGAAAATCGTTTTGAGAGATGACATTTTAGCCATCCGTGCTGTAGTATAGAGACAGAAAAGAATTAGGAGGCTAATCATGCGGTGGGATGTTGTTAAATCTTTAGCTCTACGAACGGCGGTTTCGGCGGTTCTAGCGGGGCTAGCTTACGGGGCAGATCATGTGACAGATGTGGGCGCAAGTGCGGATAATGCAGCGCTAATTACATTTGGCCTAACTTATGTGATGCACTTTGTGCACGCATTAGCCACGAAGTACGGTGTTGATCCGGCTGTCGACAGGGCGTAATTTGTAGGTCATGGCTAAGCCTAAAAACTATTGGGAGCGCGAACGTGAGCGGCGGCGCAATGCAAGCACCGACCGTCGTTCACAGCGCATTGCTGGTCAGGATGTTTCTAAGAAATTCCATCCCATAAATCGTGGACAGACGGATGCTTGGAACTCTGATGCCGATATAGTTGCGGCTATTTCGGGGCATGGTGGCGGGAAATCACAGCTTGGGGCTTATTGGTTATTGCGCGAGGCTAAGCGCTGGCCAGGCGATACCTTTATCGTTGCAGGCCCTACTCACAACACGCTTGAAAAGTCTTCGATTCCTAAACTCAAGGCCATTCTTGCACTCCACGGATTACCGTGGGATTATGATCACAACGCCAAAATCGGGTTTCGCGTTCAGCAGAAACAATACATGCTACCCAAGGGCGGTATCATTTATTTTGGCTCTTGTGAAAAGCCTGGCTCGATGCAGGGCGCACATGCGCGTGCTTTTTGGATGGATGAGACAGTTGACACTGAATACTACGCTTTCGAGACATTATATGGCCGTGTCGCTTTCAATGAGGGCCGTGGGATTATTACATCGACTCCTTATGACATGGGGTGGCTCTACGGGCAGATTTATCAGCCTTGGATCGCTGCTGGTCGCCCCGATGCTGCCACGGCAAAAGACATTTTTGTGGCACAATGGAAGAGCGTCGATAATCCTGCATTCTCGAAGTCACGCTTCGAAAAACTACGGGCAAAGCTCGAACCATGGCGTTTCCGCTTGCTCTATGAGGGTGAGTTTGAGCGACCAATGGGTCTGGTTTATGATTGCTTCACGCCGGAGACTTGGGTTAAGCCGTTCGAGATTCCACCAGAATGGCCCCGCAAACTTGGTATAGACTTTGGGGTGGTCGACCCAACTGCTTGTATTTGGATGGCTCAAGCACCTGATAAAGTGTGGTACGCCTATGACGAATACTATCAAAGTGGTTGGATGCGCTTTGCTGATGAGATCGAATCAGATGCTCTTTCTGGTAAACATTCGACACAAATGGAAATGATTGACGAAATTGTGGCACGCTGCATTGCGCATGAAGAGAAGCCAAGGGCGGTCTATTGCGACGATTCTGGTAAGGACTACATCATGCAGGCCAAGGATAAGTTTTATGAAACCCTTGGCACTAATGCTGTGTATCCTGCACATAAGAAGGACATCTCCTCTGGCATTCAGCGGTGTTATGGTCTGGTTCGCAGTGGCAAGTTTCGTATCTTCAATACCTTGAAATATTTTAGGAATGAAGTTGAGAGCTATAGCTATGAACTCGACAAGGATACAGGTGAGTTGGCTAAGGGTGCGGCTCCGAAGGATAAAAACAATCACCTTATGGACGCATGGCGTTATGCGGTTGTTGGTTCGCCGGATGAGGCCTTCAATAGTTTCGGCTACGGCAGTCTTGGCCCGAATGACAACTTCCGTATGCCAGGGTTGAGTTAAATAGTCGGCTGAGCGCTCGACAGGGAAACATCTTCCGTCTTACCCTTGCTTTATGGCGATTAAGAGAATTGTGCCTTTCATTACTACAGGAGACAACCATAAGGTTACTTTTGCGAACGGTGATAGGCAATTAGCAGATTGGGAGCAGCCCTACGCTACGGATAGACTCTCTATCGACTTGACTGGCAAGCCAATGGTTGAACTAAACTACGAGGAGTGGTTAGAGAAGGTCTACCATACCATGTTGGTTAGACAGCAATTGGTGAATGAGGTGCGCAGTCAATATGCAGCGCACTTCAAGCGATTCTAACAAGGAGTAAAACGATGACACGAGGATTAAAAGCAGTTATACCAGGTGTTGGCCGCAGCATTCGTGTCAAGGCAGATGAGATCGAATCTGGCGCGGTCGAAGCGGCGGCGTTGGGTGTAGGTGTATTGGTTCCAGAATACTTAGGGATACCTGATCTTGCCGTCGATGATCATTTTCTCAATTCAATCGATATGCAGGCGACGGCTTATACGCTTACTGCGACCACTCTTCCGGCAGGGAATCCTCCTCGAACATTGACCTTCACACATACTTCTGATGGCGGTGCGGACACACTTGGAAATGTTGTTGTGGAAGGCACTGATGGCGAGGATGCTGTGATTACTGAGACTGTTGCACTTGTTGCGGCTAGTGCGGTCACAAGTCTAAAAGCATTTAAGACGGTCACATCTGTCATCACTGCGGGTTGGGTGACTAACGGTGCGGCTGATCAGATTAAGGTCGGCTTTGGTGCTGGTCTTGGTTTAACGCGTCGCCTCACAGCAGATGCCCAGGTATTCTTGGCAATGCTGGCTGGTTTGGTACGTTTACCTGATGCCATCAGCACTGATGTAACTGACATTGCTCTGAATTGGATTAGTCTAACCGGCGGCACTTACGACGGTGCAAAAGAAGCCCGTGCAATACTGGTGCTATAAGGGAGCCACATAATGGACATTGTTAAGAACATTTTTCGTAATGTAGGTCGTTTGGTGCATGGCTTTCGTGTGGGCCTTAATTTTACTAAGGCTTCAGATGGGACTTATACACTTACTCCCTCAATTGCAGCAGACCGTAATGTACTGATTGCGGTTAAAGTCACAGAGACATTTGCTGCTGGCGACGGCGCTAAGCCGACATTCAAAATCGGTCAGACAGGTTCCACAAGCAAATTTGCGGCGACAACTGCCTTTTCTGTCAGCGCCATTATGGGGGATGTACTGATATTCTCTGGCGTTTTGTCATCGGGTGCTGCCCTGCTTGTGACAGTAACAGCCGCTACAGGCACCGCGACTGGTGCACTTGCGGTTGAGGCAATTGTCTTGCCTGCCACGGTATAAGCCGGAGGGAGGCACTTTTACTGTGCCACGTAATTTTCGATTTGAATCACAGCCAGAACTGATAAAGGCGACGCCAGAACGTCTTGCAGAACGCAAGGTCGGTCTGGCGATTTTGCCTATTCCGAACACTCCGGCTGCTAAGCGTGATGTAAAACTCTATCGTGCATGGGCAGATCAGAATGAATGGATTCGTGCTGCAATCAATCATCGTAAATTTCAGGTCTCTAGCGCGCCGTGGGATATTGTTCCTATTGATTCGGAAGCCCAATACGATTTATCGACCCAACTTCGCATGATTGATCTACTTCAGCACCCTAATCCTGCTACAGACGGCTTCCGCACCCTTATGGAGAAGAACGTTGAGGACATTCTAGTTTTGGATGCTGGCTGTATTGAAACAGTACGCACCTATCGCGGCATCCCTGCGCAGCTATGGAATGTCGATGGTGCCACCATGCGTGTGAGTCAGACATGGATGGGTGATGAGGATGAGCCGCGTTACTTCTGGTATCCTAATGGTCGTTTTGGCGCAGCCTTGCTCGATAAAGACTTGATGTATATGATGCAGAATCCGTCTACACATCGTGTGTTGGGCTTGTCTCCTCTTGAAACCTTGCGCGAAACAATTGATGCAGAAATGCAGGCGTCACGGTATAACAAGGGCCAAGTTATGCAAGCTCCTCCGCATGGGATTATTCATCTTGGCGAAGATGCAACTGTGGAGAATGTAGATCAATTCGAGCGCTACTGGCGAGCAGAAATTGCCGGTATCAAGACAACAGCCGTTATAGGCGGAACTAAAGACCCCAAGTTCTTGAGTTTCGGTCGCTCACAGCGTGACATGCAGTTTCTTCAGTGGCAGAGTTATTTGATCCGTAAGATTGCGGCGGTATTCGGCATCTCACCGCAGGATTTGGGCATCTTATTCGATGTCAACCGCGCCAATGCGGAGACACAGGCTGATCTATCTGAGGATCGCGGTCTGCGTCCCTTGATTAGTTTGATCGAATCCTATATCAATCGTGAGGTTATCGGCAACTTCCAGCGTCAGAAGGCTAAGCAGATGTTCTATCAGGGAACAATGACTGGTCAAACAATGGCTAATGCAATTGCATTGAGTTATCTCGATACGCGTACAGAGTCACGGTTGAAATTATTCAAGCAATTGACTGAGGCCAATGTTACGAATTTGGCCTTCCGATTTAAGATTCCCTCCGGTCGGAATACCGCAGCGCGCGCGGCGACGCATAAACTGGAACTTGGTGGGATTCCGTGGCAGACGGTTAATAAGGTACGTGACGAGGAATTAGAAGACCCTGTAGAGGGTGGCGATGAAATCATTGTGATGACGCCGCTTGGCCCTGTGCGTTTGTCAACCATTACCGGTGCGACACAGCCAAATACCTTGGAGCAGGCATTCATTCAGAATTCTATATATGAGCGCAAGATAATTATTGGGTCTGGTAAGAAATCGGCTGAAGACTCGACAAGCGAAGCAGAGCTAGGCTAGTGTGATTGATATGGCGAACATGCAACAGCCAACGCGATTCGATATTCTTCTTGGCGCTGTTAAGGCAGTTGACGAGGGCGGCTCTCCGCGCATAATTTGTACGGCATCGTCTGACGTAGTTGACCTTGGCGTAGATCGTTTCATGTTGTCTGCGCTCGAACAGATGGCCGTTACTTTCCCTGGTATGGCAATCTTTTTGAACCACAAATACGTGGTGCCAGAGGATGTGTTCGGTGCCGTAACAAAGGCCACAATTGTAGATCGGGAAGGCCATCACGATCTCGATCTTGAGATTGCAGTCGATACGCATAATGAACGGGCAATGGTGGTTTATCGCCAGATTCAGTCCGGCGTGAAGTTGGGTGTGAGTGTTGGTGTTTTGGTTTTGGATGCCGAATATTCCAGCGAAAAAGTGGACGGCAAGAAGATTTTGAATATTAAAAGCGTCAATACGTTGGAGGCCAGCATTGTTGGCATTCCAGCTAATCGTCGGTCTTGGGTGCAAGGTGCTCTTAAAGCAGCCAGTATGTACTTCGAAGGCGAGACGCGTGAACTCCTTGAAAAGCTGGCGAATTCGATTCAGACCAGCGACGGAGGTACAGTAATGGAACTCGATGAACTAGCTGCTTTTGAAAAAGACGAAGATGTGCAAGTTCCTACTCCTGAAGAGGACGTAGAGGATGCGCCTACTCCTGATGAAGAAGGCGCTGAGGAAGATGAGCCGGAGATTGTCGAAGATGCGGTTGTAGAGATGGCACCTGTGCTGGCAGAAGTTACGGACTCCCCCGCAGTAAATGCTGAAGCAGTAGAAACGATAGTCGAGGATTCGGCGGAGCAGATCGTTACGGAACCGGAAGCAGAGCTTGCCGTGCCAGAGGAGCGACCCGAAGCTGAATCAGTATCGGTCATACTTGCTCGGCAGCGGTTAAAGCACGCTGACAAGAATCGTAAATGGTACGACATTACTGTAAAGGATGCCGAGCCAGATGATCTTGCAGCAGAAACCGAGGATTCGGTATCTCGTGTTGCAGAAGTCCTCATTTATGATTCTATCGGTGGCGCTGAGACTACTCAAGCCTTCGTTAATGCTGTTGATTCATTGGATGTGGAGCGCATTAACTTGCGTATCAATAGTCCTGGCGGCATTATCGATGACGGGATCGCTATTCGAAATGCTCTATCTCGAAACAAGGCGGATGTTTACACATACGTTGAAGGTCTAGCAGCTTCGATGGCATCGATCATTGCAATGGTTGGTAAAGAGTGCATTATGGCTCCTGACTCTATGATGATGATTCATGAGCCTTGGGGCTGTGCAATGGGTGATGCGAGTATCTTCGAAAAAGAAGCACGCATTCTCAACAAGTATGCTAATCAACTTGCCGGTGTGTACGCGAATAAGGCTGGCGGTGATCGTGAAGAATGGCGCGATGTGATGCGCATTGAGTCATGGTACAGTGCTGAAGAAGCAGTAGATGCCGGTCTTGCTGAACGTGTTGGCGGCGAATCTGATGGCTATAAGGCTCCAAAGAAAAAGCCAATGCCTGGGGAAGAGCCGGAAGAAGAGCCAATGCATAAGGGCTTTGATGTCGACATTTTTACATTGTTCAAGAATGCACCTGTTTCGGCGAAGCGTTTCTTCACGCGAGAGTTCGTGCCAGAGCTTGTGGCCACTGTCGATCCGACAGAAATGACACAGATGGCTATTGGCATTAGCGGCTTGTCGACTGCTCTGCGTACAGCGCAGAAGGACAACGATTCTCTACGTGATAAATTGCTAGATAAGGAAACAGCCGTAACTACTCTTGAAACTGAGCGTGCGACCTTGTTTAAGGAAGTGCAGGAACTTATGGTGCATGTTAACCGTGTGCTTGACACGCCAATGCCTCGCCGTACAAGTGCGGTTTTCGCAAATGCTATCGAGGGAATTGCAAGTAAATGGCCTTGGTTGGACGAGCGCATTGTAGCACAGCTTGCACGGACAGAAGGTGAACCATCTAGCTAATGACAGCACGAATTTATGGCCTTATTGATCCAGATACAATGGAGCTACGTTATGTTGGTCAGACACAGATGCCTTGGCCTAAACGTTTAGCTTGCCATATAAGGGCTGCTAAAAAGGGTCAGACATATGTCCACAATTGGATAAACTCCTGTGTTACCGCTCCTCTTTTGATTACTTTAGAACGCGATCCAATGGATTTGGATGAAGCCGAACGCCGATGGATTAAAGAAATGTTAGCGCAGGGCGCGCGTCTTACTAATATTTCTTCAGGTGGTGCTGGTATAACTGCGGCTGTCCGTATAAGCCAGCGCATAGCGCATTTGGGTAAAACTGTTTCTTGTCCTCCTCCTTCTTGGCTTGGTCGCCATCATACTTTAGAATCATGTATGGCAATAAGCAAAGCAAGAATGGGAATGCGCTTTTCTGTTGAGCATCGGGCGGCAATTAGTGCAGCACAGATTGGTGTTCCTTTAAGCGATGCTAAACTGGCACAGCTATCTAAACTGAGCGCTGGAAATATTGGAAAGAAATTTCCAGGTCGTGGTACTGGCAGGAGTCCAACTGCGGAAACTAGAGAAAAGATTAGTGCGTCACAGATGGGTAAAATTATTTCAGATGAAACTCGTGCTTATCAAAGTGCTGCACATTTAGGTAAGCCTTGGAGCGACATCCGGCGGGCAGCTTATATGCGTAAGTATGGGCTAGCTTTTCAAGAATAATCGGCTGAGGACTTGCGCGCTCCATATGCAATACATGAGAATGGCCTTGTAAGCGTAAAAGCAACAAGCCAAACTCCTAAAGGAGAAACGAAGATGGCAACTGAAAACGACAACCCAATTGGCGATGTGCGCACAGCTAGCGGCTTGCTCAAGGACATTGCTCCTTTGATCGAGAAGTGGGCTGCGCAGACCGCTCCTGATCCAACTCAGGTGGCCGCTCCTTCTGCACCGGAAACGCGTGCGGCAGAGAAGACTTTCGAGGAAATGCTCGATCTGCGTACCAATTTGATTAAGCAGAACGATGCCGTTCTCCATCGCATGATTGGCTATCAGTTGGTCAAGGGTGCACGTGAGAAGCAGGGTATATCTCTGCACCAGTGGCTTGGCGGAGATCGCCACGCATTGGCAGCACTTCAGTCTGATCCAATCATCTCAAAGGCACTCGATACGGCAGTGGGTTCTGCCCTGATTCGTCAGGACTTGGAGCCTTTGCTCTACGCAGCTTTTGTGCGGAAGTTCCCGTTGTGGGATCGTATTCGGAAGGAGCCATCTAACGGTTTGGTTCACGCCTACAACCGTACCGATGCTGCACCGGACGCATCCTTCATCTCTGAACTTGGTGCTGTTCCAAGCGGTAATGGTGTCTACACACGTGCAGTCGCCAATGTCGCTATCGCAGCCATCAAGGTTGGGGTATCGGTGAAGATGCAGCTAGCGGCTATGGCCGGTGGCGGTGGCTGGAACCCTGAGACTGAAGAGATTGCAAATGGTTTGACTGGTCTGCGGCGTAAGCTTCAGCGCACAGTCTTCAGTGGCAACTCATCTGTTCCTGGTAAGGTCGCAACCGATCCTGAAGGTCTGTTCGACATCAATGGTTTTGACGGTCTACGTGGGTTGATTCCCGCAGCCAACAAGACCTTGCATGATCCGGCAAACTTTAGCCTGACTCAGGACTTCAACAACGCGGATTCCGTGTTGTCAGTGTTCGGCGGAATGGCCTCCATCTTGGTGATGGATACTCGTGACAAGACGTTGTGGATGAACGAGCTTGAAGTTGCTGAGCGCATTCAGTTGCCTCAGTTGAGCCTCGTGCCTGGTCTTCCAAACATCACAGGTATCAACCTTGGCAACTCCGGTGAAGTTCCGGTTCTTGGAATTCCTGGTGACGAGATTGGTCACTACACCTTCGGCGGCGACGATGTTCGCGACGCGTACCTTTTGGACGAGTCAACTATCACCGTCCCGTTCTTGGGCAGCGATATGCCAACCATCTTGGACATTCCAACGGGTACGGACGGTACTTTGAGCCATGTCTTCATCCTCTTCCAGATGGCAGGTTTGGCGGCAAAGATTCCGAACTACCTCTCAGCACTGCGTATCCCAACCCCATAAGGGTTGGGGTGATGTAGGCAACGAAAGTTCCATCACCTGACTAAGGAGAACGACAATGACGATTACAGCATTTCAGACAAACAGCGAGACTAATCTCGCTAATATGGCGGCAGACTTGCTGGCATTCTTTGGCACAGACCTTGATGGTGCCACAGATTCCAATGAGAATGCACAGATTCTCACAGTGATGTGGGCATTGGTCAAGGTTATCAAGGCTCGCCAGCACGCGGCACCTCATGTTGCCGCCGACGCAGGCAAGCTTGGGCGGGATCGTCTGTTCGAGCTTATTGGTGGCCACACAGCTAATGCATTCATGGCGCTCGTCAACCAGATTGACGAGGTGTACAACGAGTTCTACGTCGCCTTCAACAGCGTCGACCAGAATCTCACGAATGATGACGATGAGATTTGGGGAACAGCGCTTGGTACACGTGGCCCTGTGGGTGGCCCAATCTTGGGTTCGCCGAATTACACGGCTGGTCTCAGTCCGTAATCTCGGTAAGATGGAATTTAAGAGGCGGAGCGCTATACGCTTCGTCTCTTTTGTTTTGAGGGACACTAATGGCTGATACCGTTTATCTGACTCCGACTGAATGGCAAGATTTAGCAACAGGCATTGATTTCAGCGCATTAACGAATGCTGAAATGGAGGCCTTAATTGCTCGTGCTAGCGCTTTGGCGGAAGCAGAGGCTGGTTTAGCCAATGGTGGGTCTTGGCTGCTTACCGAATATATCAATGAACAGCATTCATGGCGGCAGACACATCGTGCCTATTTGTATAACTGGCCAGTGTCAGAGCTTACAGAGGTGCGTATACGGGTCGGTGCGCAGACTTCCGCAACAATTCAAGGTACTGAGGTATATGTTAACAACACGGCCCATCATATTGAAATCTCGTCTTTGGCATTGGCGTTCGGTATCGCACCGGATATTGTTAGCCTCGGATTAGCCGAGCCAGTAGTGGAAGTCGACTATATTGCAGGCTATGAGATCATTCCAGATGACATTAAGCACGCCGTGGCGATCATCGCTGCCTCCTTGTATCTATCTAAGTTGCTATTTGAAGAAGGCACAGCCGGTGTTGTTAGTTTCACCATCGGCAGCTATCAGGTTTCTTTTGGCACTAAGCAGCTTGGCGGAGTAGCTGGATTCGCGAACTTCGTGCCAGATCAGGCTAAATTGTTGCTACGCGGGTATAAGTCGATCTTCTTGAGGTAAAAATGTTCGGGACAAATAAACGGATTTCGATCATTGAGACGACTCGGCCCATCTCAGATTCGGGCGCTGTTATGGAGGAGCTTGAAACTATCATCGCGTCCAATATTCCTGCCGCCATTCAGCATCATTTATTGAACAACCTTCCTCCGGCTCCTGATAGACCTATGCCATCTGGTATCTTCTATTTGAAGGAATACCGTTGCTGGATACCTGTAAAGGCCATAGTGGGCCTCACGCCGCGTGTGACGTGGGTTATTCAGGACGAGGTGACTGGTGACAAGTTCCGCGTGCGCTCGGTCGCTGATGACGCTGGTAGAGGCCACCATTGGCTTTTACGTATGGAGAACTATGATGGCTAAACAAGGTATGTGGATTGAATTCTCATTCGATGCTGGTGGCCCTATCATGCTCTTTGACGATATTATCCCTCGGCAGTTGCCCCAATGGATTAAAAAGGGTGCGGGTGCAGGCGCGATACGTGTGCAAGATATAATGAGGGCGGAACTTGACCGACTCATTTACTCCACGCCAGAATCGCCTAATTACAAACGAACGCATACATTGATGCGTGCTACTTATGCCGCGCGTCCTGGGGCAAACCATAGTGGTGATCATGCAGCGGCCAAGGCTGGCCAGGATTTGCGTGTATCGGCTCCGGCGGCTGGTGGTGTTGTAAAACTCGTTGGCTATGTGGCGCAAATTGATGTCGGGTCTTGGGCTGATTGGGCATGGCATGTGCACGAGGGTCATGGTAATGGTTCTCGTATACCCAAACCGTTTACAGTACGGCCTTTGAACGAGGCTCAGGGTATTTTACGAGAAGAAATCGGCCAAGCATTGAATCTAGGACTGGCCAGTATTTTACGATGAATACACGTAGAGAAGAGTTAGCGTGGGCCGCAGGTTTCTTTGATGGTGAAGGTTATACATCTGCAAAACCAGAGCGTCGAGATATTTTTATAGGGTTGCGTTTAGGTATATCGCAATCAGAAGAACCACCATTTTCGTTGAAACGTTTTCGCGAGGCGGTTTCTGGTATAGGGACAATACATGGCCCATATTTGACAATGCATAAGCCTCGCTATACTTATTCTGCTAATGGTGTTGAAGCACAGGCTGTATTTGCAATGCTTGCTAGTTTTTTGGGGCCTGAAAAATTCAAACAAGGTGCAGACAAGATAAGAATTTGGTCGGCATATAGGCAAAAATGGCAGAAATGCGCTGCATTGGGTCATCGTATTCAAATCGGCGTGAATGCTAGCGGTGGCCCAAAACGTTATTGTATGGATTGTGTACATAAAACTGATAAATCGGCTGAAGCCTTGCCAGAATAGGCTTAATTATGGAAGATAGTCTCATGGCAACCAAATTAACTTTCACAGATAGTAAGCTGCATACCTCGCAACATATAGAGGTGAATCATGGACAAATACGTCCTGTGGAGCGGATACTGTCTATTAAGACATCAACGGTGAAGCCGAAGGAGAATGACGATGGCAAGAGTTAATATTCCCATTCTTGATGCTGATAAGAATTCGGCTGTTGGCCTTGATTTGACAGTAGGATCAGTCGCGGCTGATGTCACTGAAGATCACAAATTATTGAACCGTACCTCGCGCATCATGCTTTTGGTTTGGACGGCTTCTGCCTCTGGTGTCGACATTTCATTTGATAGCGTTCCTGATCCTTATGGGCGAGAAGGCGACGCGACAGAGGAAGGCCCAACAACTATTGGTGCCTCAAAGTTTATGGCCTTTGGCCCATATTCTCCTGGCTTGTTCACGCAAAAGACTGGTACATACAAGAATTACCTACAGGTAAATCTTGCCAATCTCTCTGGTACAGTGAAATTGGTTGCCGTCTCTATTCCATAAAGAAGGATACTCAATATGGCACGCTTGGAAATCCCTGTAATTGTAATCTCTGCTAACGCTTCTGCCGAACTTGATTTGGGCGCGGTAGGTGCTCTTTTGAGTGATAAGGCCGCATTGGGCGGGCCTGATGGCGATGGCTATTACTTCGTCAATCCAGGTGGCCGTACTGTGCTTTTGTGCTTCCTAGACGATCCTGGTAAGTCTCAGGGCACCTTGACTGTCGATGCACAGCCATCCGCTACAGACACCATGACTATTGGTGTTGCCGGAGGCGTAAAGGTATATACCTTCCGTGCTCTTGTGGATTGGGATGTCGATGGCGAGATCGCTATTGGAGCCACCCTTGCAGAGACACAGGCAAATATCGTGGCGGCGATCAATGGTACAGATGGCGTCAACACGCCTCATACACAGGTCATCATTGAGGCCTTCAATGACGAGGAAAAGGCTGTCATTACAGCCATAGTCCCAGGTACGACAGGCGACACGATTGCGACAACAGAGACCTTCACACCCGTAACAGATGTGTTTGATGCAGCGACACTTGGTACAACCTCGGCTGGTGGTGCACAGGGTGCCGTTACGGTGAAGATTCTTGGTGTGGATGATCCTTATGGTCGTGGCGCAAGTCCGGCTGGCGATGTCACCTATACTCTGACTACTGGAAATGACGAGCGCGTACCATTTGTCCTTAGCCGTTTCACGCCAGCGATGTTCAATCAAAGCGGCGCGAACACGCGGCGTGTGCATGTGGATGTTTCTGCCCTAACGGGAACCGGAATACTGGTAGCCGTTAGCATTTAACGGGGATAGAGGCTCACGTGACAGTAGCTCGTGATGCGGCACAGCAACTCTATAGGAGCGTATATGCCATCCTGAGCGGCGATACCTCGTTGAATGATTTATTAGCATCCTCTCCTGAAAATCCAAAAGTATTTCAGACTTTCATTGATTTTGATTCTGCCTTTGCGCTCAAGAACGAGCAATGGCTTACCTTTGGCATCGTGGACGACCGGCCAATGGATATTGAACAGATGCAGGATGTGCGCGAAATTGCGCTTGACGTACATGTTTGGGTACGAGGGCCAGGCTCCGATCTGGCAGAATTATTGGAAAAAAGGGTTCGAGAAGTTTTGGATAACGCAGACTTGTCTACCGCAACGCTTTTCGCTTGGTTTTGTCATTCAGTAGGCTACTCAAAGGTTTATGAAGCGGCTCCGCAACTGTGGCACATTACAAGCAGCTATAATGTGTTATGTATGGCACAGGAAAATTGATGTGGGCAATACCCATAAAATCCGAGAGCCATATTGCAGTTATGACATAGGACGCGGATATGTGTTGGCCAATTTTTCAATACATATTCATAGAAATCACCATTAGGTAAAGAGCGGCGTTCGGCTCTACCTCCACCATTGATATGATCAAGCGCTAAAAATTCTTCTCGATCCTCAGCACAACAAGCACATTTCCCGCCATAATATTGGAGTACCTTATGTCGAATTTTCTGGTGACGTATTTTACTCGCATGGCTGTCTCGCTCGAAACAAGAATGACAACGTTGTTTGGTGCCATCGCTACCCCGTGGGCGTCCGCATGATTGACATTTGCCATCAGCGAGTCGTTGTTTCCTTTGCTTTCGTGCGCGTTCTCGGCAAATCGCGCATGTTTTATAATTAGAGCTTGCTGGTCGAATCTTGCAAGTCGAGCATTGTATTTCCATGTACTCATACTAATCTATATGAGTACATTGGGCAAATGCCAATAATCGGCTCAAGCATAGACAGACCACTATATATATGATTAGGATATTAACGTATTAGGAGGCCGAGATGCCACGTGTGCGTAAGTCGACAGCGCAACTAGAGTTAGGAATTGTCCGACTTACAGGTCGCGCTAAGACTCTTCGAAAGCGTGGGCCATCAGGAACTCTCTATGTATTTGAGCGTAGAGAGTTAACAGAAGTGCTTCCTAAAGATTGGGATTGGCTGGAAACATTTAATAGCGGGTATTCGCGCTTGGAGATTGTCTCGAAACCGAAAGTACCGGAGCCTGTTGTGACTAGCTCAGTCGAAGATCAGAACTAAGGAGAACTACGATGGCCTTTGATCCTTCCAAAATTCGTGTAGCGGCTGGTCGCATCTATTTCGGTGTGACTAATCCGACTTCCGGTGATCCGCTTGCTCTTACATCTGGTGTGCCTGCTGATGGTGATGAAATTGGTCTGACACAGGGCGAATCGACCATGACCTATGAAGTCACTTATGACGAGGAAATGGCCGATCAGGTTCTTGCACCTGTCGCGGTATTCGCCACACAGGAAGCCTTCCAGCTTGAATTCACCATGTTGGAGTATGCGGCCACTCAGTTGACCGTGTTCTTCCAGAATGCAGAACTAACGCAGGATGAGATTTCTACTCCGAAGACCGATCTTTACACCATCGGCAACCTGGCAGATGGTGCAGGTAGCTTTGTCGATCTGAATTCCATTTACCTGATTTCGCCGATTCCTGGCACTAGCCCACAGCGATACACAATCGTTGGTCTATATCAGGCATACCAGAGCGAGCCTGGCGCGATTCGGTACACGCGTGAGGGCGCATCTGTCATGAAGTCGACCTTCAAGGCAATTACTGACCTTACACGCGACCCTGGCGACTTCTTGGGTCAGGTGGTTGTGGAACGTAACTAAAAATCAACTAGCGAGGCTTGGTAGGCAATGCCCTTCCCTTTTCGGAAGGGCATTTGCGCGTCTTGTGGTATATTGTTCTTAGTACAAATGTTCTTTGGAGGAGATACAACCCATGACGCGCACACAAAATGATTTTGAAGTTCTGGCCCCGAAGCCAGTAGATGTGACGGTTGGTGATCGTAAGTTCGTGCAGGAGCCTTTATCGCTTCGTGCCACTACTGGCTTGATAGTGGCTGTTTCGGAAGAATTTGAACGAGCCACATCGTCACCAGCGGTGATGGAGTTTATGGATTCCGATATGGAGAAAGTGCCTGCACTTTCATTCGTACCCAAACTTCTGAAGGCACTTTCTGATATTCCGAATGCGGTGCCACGGATTCTTTCTATCATCCTCACGGGCGATGATACAGATGCGGATTTAGTGGCCTTCATTGATAAGCAGTGTCGTCCGGTACAGGCCTTGCGCATTCTTCGCACATTCGTTGAGCAGAATGAGCCAGAGGAATTGATCGAAAATTTTACCGCGCTGCGGTCGATGCTCGGAAACGCAATGAACAAGGCGAAGGAGAAGGCGACAACGTAGAAAATAAATTCAGCCACTATCTTGCGCTTCAAATCGAATCGCTAATGGCTGATTGGGGCCGCACTCTTGCGGAAATACTTGACGGTATGACATTGCCGCAGTTTCGCCTTTTGGCAAAGATGCGTCAGCGTCGTATAACAGATGATCGCCGATGGGATTTGCAAATTGCAAGTTTGAGCCTGCAAACAGAAGAGCAGTCTGAGGCTTGGTCTGTTTTGATGGACAATCTAACGGAGGCGGAAACGGGTGAACCGGCACAGGCGGATATGGGTGGAGGCTTCACAGTCTCTAAGCGACATCCATTGCTTCATGAATTAACAGAAGCACAAGTTAGGGCAGACCCACAACTACGTCGGATTATCAGATTCCGCAAAATTACGGAGCCAAGTAGTGTCGAAGCTTAGCGAAATTGTCATTAAAATCAAGGCCGACGCGATTCAATATCGTGAGACCTTGAAGAGTGCTGCCTTGGAATCGAAGTTGCGTATGCAGCAGATGCGTGAGGATGCACTTCGACTACGTACAGCGCATACAGACCTGGGTAAAAGCACTGATGGACTCTTGAGCAAGTTTAAGAATCTTGGTCTTGGCGTTATTGGCAACATCGCACGATTCACGGCCTACTATTTGGCCGTGGGTGCTTTGAAGAATATCTTCGGTGGTGCCATTGATGAGATGCGTAAGTTTGATGAAGCCTTGCGCAACATTCAATCGATTACCCTTCAATCCGATGAGGAAATTTCCCAACTTAGTCAAGACCTCTTGGCTTTGGTATTCAGTGGAGATGCGGCTGGCGCATCGGCATCTGATCTTGCTGCCGGTATGTATGAATTGGTGTCTGCTGGTTATAACTCTTCTGAAGCGCTTGGTCTTATCCAAATTGCTGCCGTAGGTGCTGCTGCTGGTTTATCCACTGTACAAAATTCTTCCCTTGCTTTGTTGGGCATTCTTCAGTCATATCATTTGCCTGTATCGCAAGCAGCCGAAGTTATGGATCAATTGTTCACCATTGTGGACTTGGGTGTTATTCATTTTGATGATCTCGTGACAGGTCTTGGTTACTTGATTCCAACCGCCGCCGCCTTGGAAATACCTCTTAATGAAGTCGGTGCTGCCATTGAGATGCTAACCCGACAGGGCCAGATGTCGAGTCGGGTGATGACTAACCTAAATGATCTCATGACACGTTTGTTGAAGCCGAATAAGGATTTGGCGTTAGTAATTGCTGATTTAGGTTTTTCATCCGGTAAAGCAATGGTCGACGCGTTAGGGTTCGCTGGCACTATTCAGGCACTTGAACGCGCATCGCACGATACGACTAGAGCTATAAAAGAGCAGGCGGAAGAGACTGAACATTTACAGTTGGCACAGCAATCGGCCAATCTCGCATTAGCAGATGTGCGCGATAGGGAGATCGATGCGGCAGAAGCGGTGAAGGAGGCTCAGGAAGCCTTAAACAAGCCCTTTAAGTTTCAGAAGGATAGGGATAAGGCTCAGCGTGATTTGGTGAAAGCACAGCGTGACTATCAGAAGGCCCTTATCGCCACGCGTGAAGCGGAGATGAAAGTTAGTGCTGCGACGGCAGAGTACACCGATAAAGTCAAGACGAATAGCATGACATTGGAGGACTCTGAAGGTAAGCTGGCTCGTATGGTTGGAGATGTGCGTGCGATGCGCGCCCTTTTGCCTCTAGCGGCAGAAGGCGGTGCATTGCTCAATGCCCAACTTGCTGAGCATAACAGAGTTGTGGGAGAAGGTGAACGTACTCGAAAGGCTTTGAATGAGCAGTTGAAATCCTTTAATCTACAGTCGAAATTAGCTGTATCTAATTTGAAGGCTTTCATAATGGCCATGATTGGGCCACTGCTTCCATTTATCAACAAGCTGCTTGTTTCTTTCAATAAATGGTTCCATCAATTTTCAGATTGGGATGAAAAGCAGGGGAAGTGGGTTCTAAATCTTTATAAGTTGAAGGATGCTGTACGAAAGGTATGGATGGCCGTTATTGCGGTTGCTACTCTGCTCGGCGCAGCCTTTATTGGCCCATTTGCATTGATTATTGGCGGAATCCTTTTGCTATTATTTAAGACGAATACGCTAGATGATGCTTTCCGTCTTTTGAAAAAGACTGTAAGTACGGTTTTCAATGTCATCAAATCTGTCATAGAAGCTGTTATCCCTGTACTTGAGAGATTCGCTCACTTCTTTGCGCTCGGTCTCGGTGGCGGCGCAATGGGCGGTAAGCATAGCTTTATTGAGAAGATGGTTTTTGGTATTGGTAAGGCAATTCGAGATGCCCTACCGTATGTTAAGACTTTCATCTCAACCATTAAGGAATTAGTGCGATTATTCCTCCTTGGTTTCAAAGGCGGAGGCATTGGTGGGGAGTTCAGTGGATTAGAAAAGGCGGCATTTAAGGCTGGTCAGGTTGTTAGCAAAATTTTGGACTTCTTGAAGCAAAAGGTCGTCCCGTTTGCGCTGACTACGATAGTGGATGCCGCAAAGTCGTTATATGCTTGGCTTTTGAAAATGCAAACCAAGTTGGAAGAGATATGGAATTCTCCTGTTACAAAAAACGCTATAGCAGCATTTATTATAGCGTTGAACGTTATCGGTCAAGTAATCTCCTTTGTGGTTAAAAAGGTGGGAGAATTTTTTGCATCCGAGGCCGGTCAGAAGGTCTTAGAATTCCTTGGCAAGATCGTGCCAATAATTGCGGCTGTTGCTTTGGCAATGAACCCATTTGTGATGCAATTCAGCGCAGCGGTGTTAGTTGTATGGTCGATTGTCAAGGCGATTGAATGGCTAGTTGTTCAATTTAATATGGTGAAGGACGCTATTGGCAATGCTTGGAATGCTATGATCGCCTTCGCAAATGGTATTGGCACAAAATTCTCCGAGATTAAGGACGCCATTGGCGGTTTCATTGAGGATGCTATTGCCACGCTCTCCTCCTTCCCAAGTCGGATTGGAGAGCTTGCTTCACGAGTATATACGGAGGCTAAAGGTATTGGCTCATCCTTTGTCGACGGTATCGTTGAAGGATTGAAGTCTATGGCTGGTTCCACGATGGAGATCGCCGGAACCATTTATGCTGCCTTGAAGGGCGCATTCAATCAAGCCTTAATGTGGGCACACAACAACCTCAAAAAGCATATTGGTAAAATCGGCGTTGGTAAATTCGCTGTCGATCTTGGTGATTTGCAATTCCCACTCGTGCAGTTTGCAAAGGGTGTGAGGGATTGGGGCGGTGGTTTGGCGATGATGGGCGAGAAGGGGCCGGAGGCGGCTATTCTACCAAGAGGGACATCGGTAGCTAATGCGCCTAAGACAAGTCGGATCATGGATAATTTAGCTAGAACGGATCGTGGTGGCGCTACGGTAAACGCCAACTTCAATATCAACGGACAGACGCTCGATCAGATTCAGTCCCAATTGCTTCAATCTGTTAGCGAGCTTATGCGCGATTTGCGTCAGGGTTCTATTCGACGGGGTGCGGCATTAAATAGTAGACTACAGATAGCACCTAGTTAAAAGGAGAGTTTCATCATGCGACACATTCATATATTGCGGAAGTACGGAGCAGCAACTACCATTTACCTGCCTATCATAAAACGGGCAGTTCAGGATTTCGCTGTCAGCGCGGATTGGACGCCGGTTGCAGGTGATGTCAAGATTGATAAGAATGAGGCTGGCCCTGCTAACATTGCGACTTTGCCAACCCCTATTACAGCCGGTAACGGGGCTTATTGGAAGCAACCATTAGCTGCCGCAGAGATGGAAGCAGCTAAAGTTGTGATCACAATGATCGATGCCGCGACTAAGACTATTGAAGACACGATGATCACTATCGACACCTATGGCAATGCTTCGGCTGAGCACGCGGTTGATCTTGATGATTCGGTTCGTGCAGGCCTTACAGCCCTGCCTAACTCTATACCAGGCATTCGCGGTGGTCTCACGCTTCAGGGTGAGTTCTATAGCGGTGTGGCGGCATCTTCAACTCTCTCAACCGTTGTGTTACCAAATGACGCGCCATCAGGCGACGATGATCTCAACAATGCTGTTGTGGCCGTCATCAAGGGCACTGGTAAGGGTCAAATGCGGCGCTGCACTGATTACACTGGTGCCACCCGTACAGTGACCATAGACAGCGCATGGAGCACGCTACCGGATACTACGAGCTTGATCTTGGTCTGCTACTAGGAGGACGCTATGAGTGTTCCTCTACTCTTTCTGCTCCTTGAAGAGGAAGGAGGGTCGGGTGCAGGTATCAATGCCCAACTCGGCTCCTTCGTCTTCCAAACGGGGCTGGATAATGTCGAACCACAATCTGATAGTGATTGGAATCGCGAACCGAGCGTGCAGATTACGCGTGCACGCGGGTCAGCGAAAGACACTATCTTGCGGCTCGCTATGGGATCATTCACACGATCATTTTCAGTATGGACGACGCCGGAACGTTTCCGCATATTACGCACGATGGTCTCGACTTTGCAGACTTTTGTAGATTGGGATGGGGAAACGCGTATCGTTTTTGTACAGACAGTCCATCGACAGGTGGGGCGACCCTTCCGCTGCAAAGTAGATATTGAATTGATTGAGCAATGAGCGTACCACTAATTCTTGCACTCTTGGAAGATGATGGCGGTGGCGAAGCCGGTGCTGCTGTTGCCGAAGCTATTTCTTTAGCGACACTCTATGAGGAGGTTAATTATAAGACCTTCCATATGGTTGTAGCTATTGCCGGTCATTGGCTCGTGCCTAATGCGCGATCTCAAAGCCACACCTTCAGTATGGGTCAAACGCCAACTTGCAGCTTTGAAATTGATAATCCCGTACCAGCCTATGTAACTGAAGATGCTTCTGTTGTAGTTTGGCATGGCTTCAATGGCCTGACGAAAGAAGTATTTAATGGCACGATTGAGAGCGTAAGTAGGACTGATACCGGTGTGACCATACAGTGCTCCGGTCAAATGAAAAAACTTAGTGCACCATTTAAGCAACTTGTCTCGACAACAGGTAGCGGCTTATCCACAGCGGATGGAGGGCTTTTATCTTGGTTACAGTCCACACCATTCGTTGCTCCAAATCCTGGGTATGCGTTTGGTCTGCAAGAGGATTCTTCATTCAATATATGGAGTATGTATCGAGGCATATTGCCACTCCCTAATGGGGCTTTTAATGTATTTACGGCGGTGGCATGGTTAGCGGCGCATGGAGTGCCTGGCTTTATACCGACAGAATTGATCGCCTTTTTGAATACCTCTGTATTTGATGCACCTAATGCTGCTTATAATTATGGTTTGCAAGAGGATTCTTCACATGATGTATGGCTGGTTTGGCATGGCCAATCTCCCGCACCTAATGGTGCATTTACTTTAGAAGCAGCGACCGCTTGGTTATTGGAACATGGGGCATACGCAGTCAGCGGTACTGCTGGTGCAGCATTATCCGCACAGGATTTGGTTAACACTATCTTGATTGCGGCTGGTGTGACTAATAAGTATGTGAATCTTGGGCCTTGGGTGCCTGGTACGGTTGTGCAGCAGCCTCTACAATTTCAGACTTATGCGGATGCCGTTAACACACTTGCGGAGCCATTTGGCTCTCCTGCATATGAGATGCCTAATGGTCAAATTAGGGTAGAGCTTCGTGATCCGATACCTGCACCAGGATACTTCCGGCAGTATTTTGTAGGCATGATTAGCGCTGATGGTTCCGTAACGCAGCCATCGGCAATAGCGAATGCTTTATCTCTACCGCGTATTCGCAGCATTAGCGCCAATATATTGCGTCGAGAGGTGTACAACAAAATCATAGTGCGGGGTGCATCCATACCACAAACAGGGCCAGAAGGCGAAGAGAATAGTATCCTTTTGGAGACAACGGCATTTGCGACATCGCCTTGGATTCCTCCAATCAATGGTGTAGATCAATATAATGAGCTTCCTTATCAAAGCGAACTTTTGGATGTTCCGCAAGACCTTGCAACAGTTGCTTTGCGTTATCTCGATCTTTACAATCGTCTGATTGAAGAACTTAACGTCTCTATTGATGGCGATCCTGAGATAGCCCTTGGCATGACTGTGTACATTGCTGATCCGCAGAATACCGGTATTAGCTTCCGTTATTTCGTGTCCGGTTACACGACAAGTGTTTCGGATAACGATTATGTGACCGAACTAACCTTACGTGGAGGACGCGCTGCTGGCTCTACACCACATATCGCGCCCTTTGCCAATTTTACTTGGCGCAATCAATATTCTCAGATTCCACCTGCACAGGATAATCAGTCTCAGAACTCAATTAGCAAATCATCTATAGGATCAAAGGTGCAACAATTTGTGCCTACCGATGCTTTAGCCGATGACGATCCTGGTGTAGCTGGTCAGCGAGTATTGATCACATTTGATGCAAGCCCATCTTTTGATCCAGATGGTCGAATTGTGGCGTACTCTTGGCGCGATAACTATGCTTACACTCGATCAGGAAAAAGAGTAACACTCGCATATGATCCTGATGCAGCCGGTAGCATTGAGATGACCTTGACTGTGTTTGACAATGAAGGGCTGTCCGCAACAGTGACGCAGACGGTTAACATCAATACATTTGGCCCTTCTGATGGCTATATCACAGGAGAGGATGCGGGCGGAAATTCTCAGACAGTTAGCGTCATGGTGGTGGGTGACGGTATTGCCGGTATCTCTAGTGATGGTGCCGAGAATTGGAATCTCTATGATGCGGCATTTAGTGGAAGCGTTATAGGTGTAGTTGCTTACGGCCCATTGTCGGCAGTGCTATTTCTTGGAGAAGAATCTGGTTTGATCACACTCGATGGCGGAGTGACATGGACTGTGATTGAAGGATTAGGTGAGACGCCTGCCGATGTAATCAGCCTGACAGTAAGCAACGATAATGGTGAGTTCTCACATTTTCAGGTATTGGCTACTAGCGGTCATGTCTATACCAGTGAGGTTAGCCGTTTACTGAATGGCGGCGTTTGGGATGCTTATCCTCTTTCACCTTCTAGGCTTCCTGGTTATGAGTCCGCTGCCGCCCCTACTGATTCTTTTACGAATGGCCGTATGTTCGCTCAGTATATTCTAGGCGCAAGTTATTTGTGGGTTGAAGGTGAGGTAATTTTCGGCGCTACAAATCGCGACTTGGGTGTTATTGAAGGTAACAGTGTTTCGGTACACGCTTGGACGAAATTGAAAGCGTATACAGCCCCACCAACTCCGTCGTTTATAACTGCCATAAGCGACGATGGAGATGTTGAATTCATAGCCGTACCCTCGCCAGTTGATACGGACGGGCCTGTGGTCGACATTCAAGCTGAATCGGGTATGGAAGGTACAATGCTGCTCGCAGATGCGGGCAAGATTTATAAGACTATCGATGGCGGAGACACGGTTGGTGAAGTCTTTGTAGTAGCAGATCATCCTGAAACAGCAGGTGGTACAATTATAAGGATCAGCACGCAGAATGTGCCCTCAATGGCTCCTGATGCTGATCTATACGAGATAGGGTCTTAGCTATGCCTTTTCGACGCATGTTTCCTGGCCCCAATTGGGCATCCGCGAGTGCCGATGATGACGGTATTTCGGACGATACTGTGGCTAAGAAATTGAAGTATCATCCACGTTCGAAGCTTATGACATATGTGACTGGTGGCGTTACAGGTAGTTTACGGGTTTCTAGCGATTCGGGCCGCAATTGGGAAGAAGCAACTCTGCCAACCGGTTGTGATGGCTGTCTGGACGTTATAGAGGCCTCTGGTGCCCTCTATGGCCTCTTTTACGTGTCTAGCACCGATACAGCTAAAGTGGCCACCTCTGTTGAGGGACTAGCATGGGCTATTATCTATACGCACTCGACAGGTCATCAGGCTTTCAATATTGCGGCATCGGGAAGCAAGGTCGCATTCATAGCGCGAAATGCGCCTGTAGGGAGTCTTGGCACGCTTTATGAATTGGTGCTTGCGTTAGATGGGTTGGATTTTCAAATTAAGCCTATTGCAGAGAGCATCATGTCAGATTCTAACGATATTCCTCTTGTCGCATTTACCGGTGGGAGCATACTTATCTACATGGCAGGTGATCCTGTGACGGAGGTGTTTACGCGGGTGTGGATTGCTAGTCAGGTATATGATCCAGATACAGATAGTTGGACAATATTGCCGGAGGCCCCTCTTAGTGATAAGCCTATCGGTAATCCGGCTATAGATACCGTAGGGGCGTTGCTGAGCATCGATAACTCTGAATGGATTTCTACTGATGCATTGGCTTCTTTTACCAATTTTGCAGGGCCTTCGGAATCTGTAGGTGCGCATTGTTTTGATGCGGGTGGCCGATTATGGATATTAGGCTCTTTGGATGCCTATTTTTCAGACGATCTTGGACAATCTTGGGCAGCAGCGGGTGCAGGAGTAGAGCGATTTGGTCGTTGGAATATTGCGGCACATCCTACGGATCAGAATAAGATCGTCTTTACCGATTCTGATGAAATTACAGGTAATTGGGTGGCATTTATTACAGAAAATCGGGGAGTTTCTTGGACAGTAGTGGATGTCGCCCCTGTTTCGGCAAATAATGATGGGGTGCAGGGCGCACCCATTTGGATGGAAAACGGTACAATTATAGTGCCTTTTGAGAATTCAGGCACTCAAATCTTGGAAGTTTATGCAGGTGATCTTGGAGGATTTTCACAAGTTTATGTGCATCCAGAAGGGTCTGTTTTAGTAGATGTGTGTGTAGGGGCTGGTTATGGCTTTGTGGGTGTGCTCAATCTTATTGATGCGAGTAGTGAGATTTTGCGGAGTGCTGATGGTGTGACGTGGGTAGCTTTACCGCTACCAGCCGAAGCAAATGGTGGGTTGGTTGCGATCAATTATCTGGCGCATACTAGCACTCTATATATGCTAGCCATGACTGTTCTTCCAACAGGCCGTCGTTTTTATGGTGTGCCAGATGCTACGATTTCTTGGTCTCCAATTTCGCTTACAGCCCCATCTGTTCTTCCCACTAATCCGCATGGGTTAGGTCTTATTGGTGCGAACGTGTAAAAGGATAAACTTGTGGCGAGTTCGATAATTCTTACAAGCAACGATGAAGGAGAAACTTGGGAGATTTCTTATCCTGATAGCACTGGCGCTTTGCCTATTGATTTGCTTCAACCAATGTACAGCGGCCCTATTTTCGCATTACGAGATTCATCGCTTACCGGCCCCTCGATTTTGCGGACTACTAATGGTGCTACTTTTGATAGCTTCAATGATCCGGCGATAATAGCCGGTCTAAATGCGACTCCATTATCTATTGCGTATGATCTGGTTAAAGATGAATTGTATATCAGCTATACTGGCACTACCAGCATTTATGCTCTTATGAACGCTTCTCAGGTAGAGCCTGCGGCAGCTAATGCTGCTTTAGCCTCAGCAGCGGATTCAGGTTTGCTTTTGATTACAGGCGCACTTCCGTATTGGCGGAGAATTACACCGCGATCTACAGTAGGGCGCGGCCCTCGTACTTTATTGGCAATTAAACTGGCGCGAATACCATGAATAAATTAGACATACCAGCTTTTCGCGAGCTTCAAGATGATTTACATCGGCAAGAAGCGGAGATTTTGCGCCTGAGAACTAGGATCAATTTGATCTCCACTGGTTCACAGATTATTGGCACGCAGCCTACCGTGCCATCATCAGTCCCTATTGTGGTTTGGCTTAATGCTTCTGGCGCTGCGCGTGTTCGCGGCGAGGTTGTAGTATATACGCTCTCTACTGATCGCTCGTTTAATGTTACTTCCACAGAAGGCGATGCCGCTGTTTTGGGTGTGGTAGATGAGGCCATTGCAGTAGGGGCGAATGGCCGTATAAAGCACATTGGCTACCATAGTAATGTCGCGGTCATAGGAGCCGTTATTGCCGGTAGCTTTCTCAAGACAAGCTCCACACCTGGCAAGGCAATGGATGCGGGTCTCACGCCTGTATCTGGTGCTTTTGCGCGGGCATTGACTTCCGCAGCAGGGCCAGGCGAAAGTACGGTGGGTGCATACATATTTCCAGCATTGCGTGGTTCGAACCATGCAGAGCAGCATTATGAAAATGCTGCTGATGAGCTTATTGTAGAGAACCTTGGCTCCCTAGAATTTGATACATCTAAACGGCTTGGGCCTGATGGCTTCGGCGGTTTGTCTTGGTTGTCAGGAGGTGCTAGTCCTGGCTATACCATCATTCCTTTTGGCTCTGAAGCAATCGATGGGCATGGTTTTACAAATTCCGGTGGTGCCGATGCCTACACTCAGTTTGGAGTTGTACGTCGAAAGATTAGTCCAATAGTGTTTGGTTACACACCTCTGCGTATTCTAATAGAGGTGACTTTAGAGACATTAACTGCTGGAAAAAATGTTAAGGCACGTCTTTGGGATGCAACAGATAGCGCAGCTATTGCCGACTCGACAGTGGAAACAACATCAGAGACACCGGTACGTTTGCGATCTTCCTTTTTGACATTGGATACCGATGAACATGAGTATTACATCGAATTTGGTGGGGAAGCTGCTGGTTCTTATGTGTGTTATGATGCAGTCATCTATGTAGGTGATTTGTCACTATCAGAACCAATCTATGCAGGCGGTAGGTGGTTCTCGAATTGGTTTGCTAGGTATATGGGTGCAGGGGTTTCATAATGGCATTTCCAACTGTATTAGATGCACTCATTCAAGTATTTACATCATCAAATACATCGCATAATGTGGCTATGCCTGCGACTGTGGGTGCCAACAATGCCTTGCTGGTGCTTATTCAAATGGCCGGTAATGTGACAATCACCACACCAGGCGGGTGGACTTCTTTGGGCCAGGTTGCGGATTCCACTCCTTCGTCACGTATGGCAGCATTTGGAAAAGTAGCGGTTGGTGATGAGGATGGAACTACTGTAGATTTTGTGTCTGCATCTGCATGTAAGGCTGCATCAAACGTCTATCAGATTTCGAGTTGGTTTCAAGATTTAGCAGGCATTGCAATTGCCACAGGTGGCTCGAATAACCATGATCCGCCTTCCCTTAGCCCTTCATGGGGTGCACTTGATACTCTATGGATTATTACAGCTTCTCAGGATGGCAATATTGGCGTTAATGCTGGTACGGTTCCCACAGATTATGGGAATAGAATCAATGCACATTATGATGAAAGTACACTTGAGTCATATGTGGATTCGGCTCGACGTGAATTTAATTCCGCTACGGATAATCCAGTGGCATGGGGGAACTCAGCCGCGAACTTTGCTTTCACACTCGCTATCCGTCCATCGGCAGGCGGAGGTGGTGGTACAATTAAAGGACGTAGAACACTTCACATGCTCGGAACGCGTATGGGATCGAGGACACTCTAATGTATCCAATCAAACAATCTACAACTGCACAGCCTCTCATGTTTCTCATGGTGGATTCTACGGATCACGTGACAGGTAAAACTGGCTTGACACCTACTGTGACCATTTCCAAGAATGGTGCTGCTTTTGGCGCACCTGCTGGTGCGGTAACAGAGCTTACAAGCGGCTGGTATAAAGTGGCCGGTAATGCTACAGATACTAATACTCTTGGCCCTCTTCTATTGCACGCGACAGGTGCAGCCGCAGACCCAACAGATGTGGTGTACTATGTCGTATCCTATGATCCACAGGATGCAGTACGGCTCGGTCTCACAGCCCTGCCTAACGCAGCCGCAGAAGCCGCAGGAGGCCTCTACACGCGCGGTACGGGTGCAGGACAGCTTAATCAGAATGCCAACGGTCAGCACGATGTGCGTGCGGTGACTTTAGCTGCGGACGTAATCACAGATACGTCTCTCGCAACTTCAGCGGGCACTGAATTAGCTGATGCCATTGCTGATGAGGTTTATGAAGGTACAGAGACCTTGCGACAGATCATTCGACTCATGCGTGCAATTATGTTAGGCGCAACTACTGGTCAGCCAAGCTCACCTGTCTTTAAGAGTGAGGATGGTGGAACCGACCGTGTGACGGCTACAGTAGATGGCAGCGGTAATCGTTCTGCCATTGTGACTGATCCAGATTAGGATTTGATCGATGCGCATTAAATTGAGTACCGGTGCAATTTATGAACTTTTTGGCTCTTTGAAAGTAGGCGCTATCGGGGTGCCTGCGGCTAATGAGGAAGGAGATGTGAACGCAATGCGTCTTTTTCTTAATGGTGTAGAAGTAGTCCCTGGTGGTAGCATAAATCAAACGGTGGCAATGAAGATTGCTTCATTGCGCGGTTAGAGGTATTTGATGATCATCTTAGATGCTACAACGAAGAGCCTAGAAGTAGATTTGGATGGCGCTATCGCCACCAATCAACTCCCAATAGTTGCATCGTTTGTCGATGTAACAACTACGACATATGCGCCTGGTGCTACCGATACGGAAACCAATAATACGACTGCGGTAACTGCCGTGGCCGCACCTGCGGCGTCTACGCAGCGACAGGTTAAACTCCTCACGATCTATAACCGTGATACGGCGGTAGCTATCGTGACGGTTCAATTGAACAATAATGCGACGCTCCGCACACTAATTAAAGTGACCTTAGCTGTAGGCGATACTTTGGTCTATACCGATGGCGAGGGATGGCGAGTCGTGACAGCATCGGGGCAGATCAAGTCAGGTTTTGGACAGCATGATCACTCGCTCTCAACAGAAGCCAATGCACTCGTTCCCCTTTCATTAGATGTGACTGGCGGGCCTGTGAAGCTATCAGGCGATCTCTCTCCCTCACAGATCACGGCGAACCAGAATAACTATAATCCGACCGGATTGGCGACAGCGAGCATTTTGCGCCTCACCTCCGATGCATCGCGTAACGTCACCGGCCTGGCAGGTGGGGCTGATGGGCGTCTTCTCATCATCTACAATGTTGGTTCAAATGATATTGTTCTGATTGATGAGAGCAGTAGTTCCGACGCTGACAAGAGATTTGCACTTCCATCTGATAGTCTCACTCTTCAGATTGATCATGGTATTTTATTACAATACGATTCAACAGTCTCTCGCTGGCGTACAGCGGAGACCCCTGCGCTGACCGGAGTGATCAATCCTTCACAGCTTGTAGCTAATACGAATGATTGGAATCCGACCGGCCTTGCCGGTGCAACGCATATTCAGTTATCGACTGATGCATCGCGCGATCTTACAGGCATTGTTGGCGGATATTCGGGCCGAATCCTGATACTGTATAACATCGGGACTAATCCTATTGTGCTGAAGAATGAATCAGGATCATCGTCGGCAACTAATCGCTTTAATATGGTGGCCGACGTTATCGTTCTTCAGAATGAGATGGCCATATTTCGATATGGCACCACGTTCAACAGGTGGCGTTATGTAGGGGGTTCGGCTTCGGGGTCTCAGGCCTGGACGCCTATACTATATCAAAACAACGCATCGGTGACGGCTACAGTAGACTTAGCTCGTTACCTGCAAGTTGGAAAGCGAATCGATTACGTGGTTCGCTTATCAACAACAGGGACAGGCACCATTAACACGATGATTGAAGTTAGCGTACCTGTAACAGCGCTGCCCGCTTGGAGTGGGGCCTTTGCCTTTGTCGGTTATGGTTTGCTGTTTGACTCCGACACTGGATTGGTATATCCATTCCTAGTTCAACTTGATTCGGGGAGTGGCCGTTTTTCATTTAGGCCCACGACTACTACGACCGATGCGCGTCTCGGTTTAACCGGCGCTCCTTTTACTGCGGCGCTCGCATCGGGGGACATCATCCAAATTTCAGGCTCATACGAAGCGGCATAAGAGGAGATGAAATGGCTCAATTTGTGATTACGATTCCAGATCAATTCGTCACACGTGTGAGGACTGCCGTAGGTGATGGTCAATTGGCAACGATTCCCCAGGCGGAGGCTTTGATTCTCGGTTGGCTGCGCGATTTTGTATGGGCTTATGAGGATCGCATACAGACATCATTGAAATTAACTGAAGCGAATACTGCCAATAGTGCACGTCGCAGTGAGATATGGGCGTAATTGACTCTAACCTTACACTTGATGTAACAATGGTGTATGGAGGGTAGATGTCGCTCGTAGAAATCGCCGTAACCAACACGCGCGCACGTATTAGGGCTAAGGATCAGCTTATCTATGGGGATGTGGACAAGCTCCTTTCCTATTTCTCGAAGGTTGCGCCTTATCAGAAATCCTACAAGGTTTACCTTCGGGATAAAGAGAAGGCGCGCAAGGAAGGGCGCACACCTCGCGGTTGGAATGGTATAACCCATCTCTTTCGAGATAGTGATAAAAGTTTCCCTGCCGGTTTGTCCGAACGCCTGGCAGGTGCCATGCAAAACGCCGAGTATGAGATCGCTTTTCACGATAATCGCATTCGGCCAGATAGCCATCCTAAATTGACTGATGGGTACATTGTAGCCGATCCACGGGAATGGCAGACCGGCGCATTCGAAGCAGCGAAAGCCAATGAACGTGGTGTATTTGAAGCCGCAACCGGCACCGGTAAAACCACATTGATGGCGCAGAACATCGCGCATTATGGCCAACCATCGTTGGTCTTGGTCAATCGCAACACCTTGGCGAAACAAACACTTACACGTTTTCAGAGCATCATTCGTTTTCCACATGCAGAGAATCCCTTTGGCATCATCGGAGACGGTATTTGGGAACCTGGCTTGATTACGATAGCCACCTATCAGACGCTTCATTCCATGCTCATATCTGACAAGAAGGGTACGATGGAATGGCTCCGGCTATTTAAGGCCTTGCATGTGGATGAGGCACATCATGTACCGGCGCGTACCTTCTATGATTTGACGAATGCGACAGAAGAATGCTTTTATCGCTATGGCTATAGCGCCACACCATTTAAGAGCGATAAGGAAACCGAACTTCGACTTGTTGGAGTATGCGGTGAAATCATCTATAGCTACACAGCACTTGATGCGATTAAGGATGGCGTTCTTGCACCTCCGCATATTTATGTGGTCGACCCTGATTTTTCTAGGCTCGCTAAAGCAAAGGCGGATGAAGATGGCAAGTATCATGGTAAATTCGGAGACGAATATAAGGAAGGGATTGTCGACCATCGAGAACGCAATCATCTTCTTGCGAATCTTGCCGAGATATGTGCGGACGCACATCTTCCTACCCTCGTCCTAGTGCGCCAGAACGCGCAAGGACGACGCCTACGCCAGTTGATTGATGATTCCGAGTACATCAATGGGTCTACGTCTACAGAGGGCCGTGAGGAGGCTAAGAGACGGTTAGGATCGGGAGATTTGCCTGTATTGATTGCTTCGACTATCTTCAATGAAGGAGAGGACATTCCTGCCGTTGGTGCATTGATCCTCGGTGGTGGCTATAGAGCCGAACATTTAGCAATGCAGATGGTGGGCCGTGGTTTACGGCCAAGCCCTGGCAAGAAGTTCGTACTTGTATTTGACTGCTATGACAGCCAAAGCTTTCGTCTTGAGAGACATTCAAAATCGCGGATTAAGGCTTGGCGCGACGCTGGCTTCAATATACACATTGTGGATTTAGATGAGCTTGAGGCCTTAATGGATAAGAAAGGCTTTTTCGGATGATGTATGTCATCGAACATGACGGCGATTTGAGTCAGATGCCGAAATGGTGGGAATGGTGGTATGCTTCATTGCGACCACAATGGCAAGCGCGCGATCTTTATTTAAGGTTGTGTCGGCCTGAATACGCTGAATCCGAGAAAGCTATTGCCGATAGACTATTGGCGCATCAGGCCAATCTCTCGAAGTTCGCGTTAGAACGTAGTCTGCACGCATTGGAAGCCATTGAGTTTCTAAGCCTCTTTGAGGATGAGGGCACGACCTTTATTAAGGTGTTCTCGCCGCCTAAGCCCACATCTGCGGAGGAACAACAGGCTGATGTGATTGGCAAGCAACGCCGTGAAACAGAGCATCAGGCCGCAGATGAGTTTGTCAAAATTTGGAAACGCGATTTTGAAAAGACGTTCAATGAGGCTTATCTTCCTAATGGCCTTGACCAGCGTATGGCGCAACGCCTTGCCCACAATGAACCGGATTGGAAAGGTATTCGCGCTGTGATCGAATATTATTGGCATTATGAGAATGATGATCAGTATAAGCGATTTTCTGCTTTTGCTACTGAGTATGATCGTTTTGCAACTGAGAAGGGTCGACTCGAAAGGAACATGCTTTAATGGCAACGCAAGAGCGATTTCGTTTAGCCGCCTTGCACGCACTTTGGGGATTGTCCCATAATGAACATTTCATGCGCGAGTTTGCAGACATCATTTCTCCCGATACATTTGGACATCAGGCAGAGCAGCTATTCGCTAGTTGGTGCCTCGATCATTGGAAGAAATACCAGGCTATCATCACAGATTCCGCACTCGACATTTACATGGACGAAGATGATGAATTCGAGATTTTGGAGCTTACTCCTCGCAGCATTGATCGGCTTATCGAAGAGATGCTACCCATCGGTCAGAAAGATCGTCTACGTATTTATGAGGATATAGCCGAACTATGCCAGCGCATGGCATATAAGCGGGCACAGGAAGAAGCTAATCAAATTCTTGAGGATGAAGGCGCGGAGGCTGCGTTTGAAGCGTTTGAACGTGCCCGTAAGAGCGCGCCGCGTAAAGGTGCAGTCACCGGCTATAACTTTCCTGATGATGAACGTACCGCCACTAACAGCATGTCTACATTGGAAACAATTAAGACCGGCCTACCAAAGCTCGACATATGTATGGATGGCGGCGTTGGTTTAGGTGAAGTAGCGATTTTCGTTGGCGCGACCGGAACAGGGAAGAGCCAATGGCTATGCTTTGTGGCTGCACAGGCTATGATGCATGGCATTGATTGTGTCTTCTATACATTGGAGCTAGGGCCGGAAGAAATTTACGCTCGTATTGAGGCCTCTGCTACCGGTTCATCTATTGACGACATTAAGAGCCTTGCTGAAGAAGGTAGCGATCCTGAATTGGATGCGCTCCGCAAGAATGTAAAGGCTAATTACACTCTTTTCAAAAAGCGTATGCTAAGAGCCGGTCATGGAAAGAACATAGTTAGAGTGCGTGATTTGTCTGATGAAGCGCCCGATATGCAAATGATTCTGGATGATCTCGATGTCTTGGAACGTGAAGGCTTCAAACCGCCGTTAATCATTATTGACTATGCGGACATGCTTCAACCTCGGGATAAGTACCCTACTGAGCACGCCGGTCAGACAGAAATCCATAGGGAATTATCTCGTTTGGCTAAGTCGCGCAATGTTGCAATTTGGACGGCCTCGCAGGTTGGACGTAAAGGTTTGACGATTGCGGATAAGAGTATTGCAGCATTGCTTGCCGATATTCAAGGTGCTTTTGCTAAGGCATTCACAGCGACGTTTGTGGTATGGAGCACGCAGAAGGCACAGATGCGAAAGCGTAATGAAAGCATCTTCTTGATGGTTAAGGCTAGACGTGGTAGATATGCTGGACATCATTTCTTTGTGAACTATGACTATGCGCGTTCTTATTTCCGTGCAGCAAAAGATGCTGACGATGAGGGCGATGAGGATGGTGCATTTACAAATGCCAATACCTATGAACGCGATAGCATCTATAACGATCCTTTTGATAAAGAAGAAAATGAAGAGGATGATGATTTTAATTACCGGTCGAGACGCCAATGAGCGCATTTGATCAAATGTTGCGACATTGGGATGTGGTGCGCTTTTTGCGTCGGCATGGTTTTGAGATTCATTTGACCGAGACCGGCGAAGCACATGTTAAATGCCCTGGTTGTCATGATCATAAAGCACGCCTCTATATCAATCGTCGTTCCTTCAATTGGACTTGTCACAATTGTTCGGGCAAGGGCCGTGGCGCGCTTAGTTTTGTCAAATGGGTGCTCTCTTGCGATGAAGACAAAGCTATAAAGGCTATTGTGATGACAAAAACAGTAGCTATGCGGTACGAGACAGATGCGGAAGAAGAGCCTTCAAAATCGCATACTGCTGAAGAGCCGTTACCGTTAGGTTATCGTGCCCTTGAATTGCCTATGGACGAGCGCTCCACACCTTATTGGGAATATGTGCTGAGTAGAAATATCACGCCCTCAATGGTGCGGCAGTATGGTCTTGGCTACTGTCGATATGGGCCTTATAAGGGACGAGTAATCATTCCAGTGAATATTTTTGGTGTACGGCGTGGTTGGGTAGGCCGATCTCTTAGTGATACTGTTGCACGTAAGTACATGAACCCTGATGATGTACATACGAGCCGCCTTCTTTTCAACATAGACGCTGTGATCGCTAGTGGTTCGGACAAGGTGATATTAGTCGAAGGCGTATTCGACGCTTTGCGACTTCCAGATACTGCTGTATGCACCTTCGGGAAGAAAATCAGTATTCAGCAGATCGAGATTCTTCGTGAGGCTGGTTTCCGTAAGTGGGTATTTTGTTACGATGGAGACGCTATTGAAGATGCAGAGTATTTTAGCGAGCGTATGCCATCAGGTGTTCAATGCTATAAAGTCGAATTGCCGGAAGAGTATGATCCAGGAAATGCTCCTATGAGAGTGCTCACTCAGGCGATAAACAATGCGAAACTATGGAATCGTGTATCAGTTTGAGGTAGCATATGCCACGAAAATCTAAGCAGGAAGCACCGCCGACGATCACATCTTGGGCAGAATTTCGCCGAACTCTTGGTCTGCCTGAATCGCTTCAACTTCGCGCGCATGGTAAGTGCTACGATTGTGGCGCTGATCTCTCACCAGGGCCATGCGGCTTTTGGCATTCACGAGTGATTGAATACGGACGTGTTGGTTATCCAGTAGAATTTTGTTGTAGGTGTGCCGGTCATGGCTAGACGAATTATCATTCCCGATCCTACGCTCAAGTATTGGCGTGTCAAATTGACTGAAACGATTGGTCTCTTAACTGTGGAAGGTTGGATTCGCCACATATGGGCAAAGTCCAAGGAAGAAGCGGCAACGAAAGCGCTTCTGTTTCATATGCGGAAGAACCCTGGTAGCAGACCGCATCTTCAGGCAGTGGAGCTTGAACCATACTCGCACCCCATTCAAATCTAGGGGGTTGACTCTAACAAAAGCCCGATTTACATTGACAAAGAAGGGAACAGATGTCCGATACAACTAAGCCGACCAATCCCAAAGATGCTTTAGGCGCTGATAAGGTGCCACTGAGCCTCTGGCCAGAAACCGCGACCATATTAGGTGCAATGGGTCTTTTAGATGGGATGCTCAAATATGGCCGTTTGAATTGGCGTGCAGTAGGGGTTCGAGCTTCCATCTATGAAGATGCGGCTCGTAGGCACCTTGCTGCATGGTTTGAAGGCGAAGATACTGATCCTGATTCTGGTCTACCGCATCTTGCACATTGTCTTGCAAGTCTCGCCATTATTGTGGACGCCATTGCTACCGGCAAGTTCCGTGATGACCGTCAAATACAAGGCGGTTATCGCGCTCTCCTTGATGAGATGACGCCGCATGTTAAGCGTCTCAAAGAGAGACATGCGAATAAGAATCCTCATCATTACACCATTGCTGACAATGGGAAGGATTTCGACAGTGCCTAATGTGGGAAAAACTAGAGCCACCGCTCCGATCTTCGATGATGTCTTCATCAATGACGAAGATGTGACCGAGGAAATTACAGATGTATTTCATAGGCTCAAAATCGATGCCAATAATCTGGCTGATGAGGCTGTAGATCATCCTTCGCTTTTCGCTCGAATTGCGGTATTGGCGGAAGAAGCGTCTAGTGAGGCTCGCTTTGCGCGGCGTCGTCTTGATCTTGCAAAGGCTGCATTAGATGGTAAGATTCGGCGTGAGTCTTCGGTAGATGGCGGTAAGAAGCCGACCGAACCTCAAATCGAGAATATGGTTGTGACTGATCCCGAAATTACAGATTTGACGGAAGCCTGGCTGGACAGTGAACGCTGTGCCGGTATTGTCAGCGCCATTCGTCAATCACTTACACATAGACGAGAGATGTTGGTCGAGCTTATGCGCGACCGTCGACATGAGAATGCGTCGTATACCACTAACGAATAGGAGGTAGAGTTGAATTCTGAACTTTTTTATGTGTTAGATGTTGGAGACGCCTTAGCCACCCCACTTAGTGGCATACTTCAACCCATGCTGGCAGGTATTGTGGGGCACTTAGTTTCGTTTGCACTTAATGGTGCGTTATGGATCGGCCTCGCAGCCGTTGCCATACGAATCGTTTAATAGAAAGGGAGAACACAAATGGCACTCAACGTAGGCAAGGTTAACGCAAAGAAAGCTGCTGAGACTCAGCATGAGATAGAGAAGGGTAATCGGCGTTATTGGACGCCGGATGAGGGCCGTAACGAGATACGCATCATGCCGCCGCCCGCCGATCATGATGAATACTTCTCGAAGGCTGGTTTTCACTACCAGGTCGGGCCAGACAATCGGATGTTCCCATGTCCGAAGCTTGGTGGAGCACGTCGTACTTGCTTCCTCTGCTCTGTATCGGACAAATTGAAGAAGTCGGATGACGCCGATGATGTAGCCGAAGGTAAAGAACTTCAGCCAACGAAGCGGTATCTCATGTCTGTTGTAGATGTGACGGCCCCGAAGGATCGCTTCCAAGTCTGGACGGCAGGTGTTAAGGCCTTCGCTGAGATTAACTACTACTTTGCTGATCCTGAATGGGGCGATGTGAGTGATCTCGAAGAGGGTTACAACTTCGTCATTAACCGTAAGGGTACGGGTCTTGGTACGGACTATAATGTGAAGATTGCCAAGAAGCCGTCTAACTTCGTGGACTTCTTAGAGGACAACCTTGGAGATGATTACTCCGAGGAAATGTTCGATGAACTTCCGGTTCTGGAAGAATTCTTAGAGTATCCAACGGATGCAGAAATGGAAGCCGCTTATAACGGTGTCGTGACTGCTGCTCGCGGGTCATCTAAGAATGAGGAAGAGGATGAGGAAGAGGAAGAGGAAGAGGAAGAGGAAGAA
>Ga0210377_10000211_pt1 | contig 55861 bp, 77 predicted proteins | sample PLM4_65_b1redo_FD_155480 | JGI IMG/M metagenome (GOLD analysis project Ga0210377, IMG submission 155480) | Groundwater sediment microbial communities from an aquifer in East River, Colorado, USA - PLM4_65_b1 redo | ecosystem: Environmental > Terrestrial > Soil > Riparian zone | place: USA: East...
CAAGTCTCAAGGCGCACATGCAGCGCGCGATCGAATTCTCGGTCAGGGATGCCAAGGAGCATGTCAAGACCGCTCGCAAGGCCCTGAAAGCCCTTGAGAAGGAAGAGGGCTAGACCATGAAGTGCCAGATCAAGTGGATCGACTCGAACGGCAACGATACCCCGGATGAGAACGACGCGATCGGGCTTGCCTACACGCGAAGCGATCGTGGTGAATGGTCGGAAGGGCACCCGATCTGCAAGACCCACGCGGCACAGCTCGTCGCCTACCACGTCTCGTGGTCCGGTACGGATCACGAAGTTGTGACTGAATGGAAGCTTGAACGGTTCGCGAAGTAGGGCAACACCGGGCGAGGGCAAACCTCACCCTAGATCATGGGGGCGCCGAGTCCCCAGGGAGTCGATCATGAATAGCGCGGATGTGATTGGGTACGTGAAGGACGGAACGATCCTGTGCGCCGAGTGTGGCGAGCGCGAAGGATGGGACAAGCGCCCGAGTGATGAAGTAGGAGCCGTGTTCCCGGACTCCGAAACCGACAGCCCCTGTCACTGTGAGGAGTGCGAGGCTCTCATTCCCGCGGCTCTCACGTCGGACGGCGTGCGGTACGTCCATGAGGCATTCCGTTGCTTCCTCCGCTCTCATGGAACGGATGGGCGCCTCGAGATCCTGACCGAATGGGCCACGGAATATGACTACGTGCCCGGTGCGCACTTTTTCCTCTCTCGTGCCTCGAAATACGAAAAGGTGGGCTAGCTCATGCAAGCGATCGTGACGAAGGGGCTCCAACCGACCGATACCAAGGGTGCCCGGATCAAGGTGAAATGCCAGGCAAAGACCATGATCGTATCGTGGGATCACAGCCTGAATGTGGAGGAGAACCACAAGGCCGCCGCGCGGATCCTGATCGAGAAACTGGGGTGGGATCAGGACTGCTATCCGCGCTGGTATGCGGGGGCTCTTCCGGACGGTACTGGCTACGCAATCGTCTTTTCGACGGAGAAGTGCCCTTTAGCGGAGAAGTGATCATGTCCTACAAAATCATCCGCATGTACCAGGATCGTGACATTCGTAGCCGAACCATCAAAACTGGGCTCACTCTCAAGGAAGCACAAAAGCACTGTCACGATCCAGAAACCTCGAGTCGCACATGTACTAGCTCGGCAGGGAAAGCTAGGACTAAGCGGTGTGGTCCTTGGTTTGATGGTTATGAGGAGGTTAGGCCATGAGCGATCGAACCACCTACTACAGCGGCTCCCTCAAGATCGAACTCGAGCAGACTGGGATTAGCAAGGATGGACGTGACGTGTTCAAGGGCACGATCATCCTGGCAGATGGCCGTTGTCACAACTTCACCGATCTGGGTAGCGGCTGTGGTGGGTGCCACACTGAAATCAGCATGGCAGAATCCGCGATCTCCTTCGCCTCCTACTACTCGAGCGACAACCGAGGGGATGACACGCCCGAGTGGGCACCTCCCGGAGACCTCGCGAGCGCGATCGGCGATGCCGCGGACTACACGCCCGAACGGGCGGGGATCCCGGACGGCATGCGGACAGGCCAGACGGATGAAGACGAGTCGGTCTACTGGGGAGACTGCTACACGATCTTCGATTCCCTCGAGTCACAGACGAAGTGGTACGCGCGCATGGCTGAAGAGGTCAGCTCATCATGAGGAAGCTTTCAACGAAGGAAGGGCAGGACCTCGTGGGGCTCATTCAGCGGAACGCCGTTGCCGCTGGCCAGGCCTACGACCGTCAGGGCGCCGCGTTCGAGGCCGAACACGAGGCTGAAGTGGCCATTCTCGAAAGAGCGATCGAGCTGGCGCGGCCTGGTTTGCCCTCGATATCGAACGCGATCGATGGGGAGCACTACCGGGGGGTCGAGCTCGTCCCCGGAGACGGAAACAACGGGGGGCTGTGGCTTTCCGAGAATGGAACCTTTGTGTGGGAGGAGCGGACGAGCAAGCCGCGCCAGCTCCAGACGATTTCCCGGGTTCTCGAGGGGTGGGGCCTGCCCGAAATCCTCCGGCCCCTGGCAGCTCTGTTCGAGAAGCAGGTGAAGGGGCGCGAGCCGAGCAGTGAGAAGGCCGAAAAGCGTGCCGCGAAGCTCCTGGCGCTCGCCGAGCTCATCGATGGTTTTGAGGGAAAGCCATGAATTTCCGAACGCTGGATGAGCTGTGGATGTGGTGCATCGTAGGCTTAGCAGTGGACGGAGTCTGCAGCGGGATCATCGCAGCTATCACACTGGTAAGCCTGAGAAGTTAAGAAGTTGACTAGTGCTTAAAGTTTATGAGAGCATCATAAACAAGAAAAGGACAGAAACCATGGAAACCATCAGGACTGAGATGCCGGCGACGATTACCCGCGAAGTGCGAGTCGATGAGCCCAAGCAAGTTGTCATCCAGCAGACCACGGAAAAGAAGGACGACAGCAACACGGGCCTCTGGATCGTCGTTGGAATCGTGGCGCTCCTCATCTTCTCCCAGGGTGGCGCGGCGGGTTGCTCTGGCAACTCGATCGGTGGGACGCGCGGCGGAGGAAGTCACGGCGGTAGCTCGCACGGCGGGGGCCACGGGCATGGAACAGTCGTCAAGGTGGGGGGCTAGACCATGGCAAAGGTCGCAATGACATTCCCCACGATCCACATGAATGGGACGTCGCGCGATCGACTCTATGAGGAGATCTGTGAAGTGGCAGGGACTGTGCGCGCCGCCATCAGGGCCATGGAATCCGCAAGTCCGAACGGGCGCGACTACTACCCTCAGGGCCCAGCCGCGCTCCCCGCTGCGGCAGCCGAGCACCGCAGTAGAATCGAACGGCTATCGTCGGTGCTCGCCGAGTTGCAAGAGATTGCCGAACACATTGTCGATGTAGGAGGCTAGACCATGGCGGTCATGTTGGAGAAGGTCTACCGGGCCTTCATCGCCGCGAAGGTCTCGGAGGAGCAAGCGGCCGGCGCAGCGGCAGAGCTCGCGGAGTATGAAGGGCGCTTCGCGAGCATGGAGAATCGGCTGACCCTTCTCACTTGGATGGTCGGGTTCAACCTCGCGATCAGCGTGGCCCTCCTGTTCAAGCTCTTCGGCAAGTGAGCTAGCTATGAAAACAGCGCTCAAGGTAGGACTCGCCCTCTTCTTCGTTATCTCCTGTCAGCCTGCAATTCAGACTTTCCATACCAAATCGGGAAGAACCGGACTTTCGTTCTCAATCCATACTTGGGGAAGTGGCCTGTCGTCTGAGGCAGTAGCAACGAAGTGAGGAAGATCATGACAAGCGATCTGGAAAAGCTGTTCACATGGGCGATGGAGACCGGGCGCTATGCGATCCGCAGAGAAGCCGAGAGTCGCATCGTTGGGTCGGCCCTCCGAAGGCCCTTGCAACGCACGGAGGTCGATGTGTTCGCCGTCTACCGGGCCGGCGTCCGCGTCACATCTGTGGACACCGAGGAGGAGGCAAAGGCCCGCGTGATCGGCCTGTACGAAAGCGACAAGATGCAGGCAGCCATCAACCGCGGCGACGAGTTTGATTAAAGCAACAAAGCAATGAAAGTATTACTAGTCTAATTAGTCCCACAAAGCCTCAAAACCCGAGAAACAATATGAAAACCACTTCAACCGTTATCTCTAGCCTTGTCCTCGTTCTCTCCATCGCCGCTTGTGGCGGCTCCGAGTTGTCGAGTGATCCGCAGTCTACTTGCACGGCTACCCAACTCTCAGCGTGGAGCGCCTGTCAGTCGAACAGCACGAGGACCCGAACGGTACTTGCTGGCGACTGCCAGAACTACGCGGCCCTCGTGGAGACATGCGACTACTGCGAGTCAATGCAGTTGGCTGGTTGTGTCATCCCAGGCGGGTACTATGCTTGCTGTCCTACTGCCAGCCCGTTCTACTGCCAGTCGATGAATGGCTGCTACTCGACCGCCGAGCAGTGTCCGACTCTGGCTCAGCTCTGCAAATAGAAGGACCCATGAAAAACGGAAAGAAGAACGGAAAGTCAATCCCGAAGTCCTCGAAGCCATCACTTGGAGAGTCCTTCGCCACGAACCTCCGATACTACCGGGCGAAGCTCGACGTCTCACAGGCAGGACTCGCCGCGCGAGCTGGCATCACCACCGGGCACATCTCGATGATCGAACGGGGTACGAGAAACGCCTCGTTCGAGGTGATCGAGCACCTGGCGGCTGCCTTGAACGTCAGAGATCCACGGAAGATGTTCGAGGTGAGGGCCGAGGGCTAGTCATGAAGAAACGGCGAAACGAAGGGGTCGATCCGAAACTCTGGGAGGCAGCGCGTGCCGTCTCGACTCGACTCAATGAGCAAGAGATCCACCATGCGCTGATCGGGGGTCTCGCTGTTTCGCACTACGGCTTCGAGCGAGCGACACGCGATGTGGATTTCCTCGTGGCACCCGAGGCCATGGAAATCCTCACCGGGCGACCCACGACACTCGGGTTCACCGAAAAGGAGGGCAACGTCAAGATCGACTACATGGTCACGGACGCTTGGGAAGACTTCCTCGAAGATGCAATCGAGCAGGCCGAGGAATCCGAGAGCGGCGTTCCTGTCATTCCGATCGGAGCGCTGGTCTACCTGAAGCTCCGTGCGAATCGTCGCAAGGATCAGCTCGACATCATCGAGCTCATCCGTGAGGGGATTCCGGTCGGAAAGGTCCGCGGGTACCTTGCCAAGATCGACGATCCTGACCTCATCCCCTCTTTCGACCTCCACGTCAGAGAGGCCGACGAGCCATGAGCCAGCGGACCCAGCGCATCCACGACCTCATGAGCGGCGCCTGGGCTGCCGTCGAGAAAGGCAACTGGGCAGAGCCAGTCCTCGGAGTCCAGAAGGCTTTCATCTTCAGCTTCGAGGCTGTCGCCGAGCTCACCCGCGAGGTCGATCTGCTCTCGGGGAAGCTCGACGAGCTGTCCGGGAAGATAGACCGCGGGTATCAGCTCGCGAGTGCCGTCCGGGGCTACCTGGGCATCGTCGGGGCGACTCGCGAACTGAGCGGATGGGAGAAAGAGTTGCAGAAAGTGCTTACTACTTTCGAGGCACCATAGGGGACTAGCCCATGAGAGTGAAAGATCCGGCCGAAGAGGAGCCCTGTGGCCAGCACACAGCGTACGAGCCGATGTGCGGGACGTGCGGAAGGATCGCGGAGCTGCGGGCAGCGGGACAAGCCTTGTTAGACGAAGCGAGCTGGTCCTTGGGCCGCCCCCACCCTGAAAACGTAGCTCGCCTACGTATTGCTCTCGCCAAGAAGGTGAAGCGATGACGTGGGCTAACATCGTCTCCATCATCACGATCTTCTCCCCCTTCGTCCTCACCGTTGCTGTACTCATCTCCGTGCTCTCCCTGCGGAGCCTCGTCGATCAGCAACGAGTGCTCGCGGGTGAGCTGTTCAAGCTCAGGACCGAGATCATCGAGCTCCGGGGCCAGATCAGCACCCTCAGTCGAGATCGTCGAGAAGGCGCCTAGCAGCCCCGCCACGACGCGCGGCTCGTTTCGGGCCCTCCTGGTAGCTTGGAACCGCCGATCGGCCAGCAGGCGGGCAGGGCGTCAGTCTCCGAGTGGGTTCTGGCTGTTGGCTCGCCTGACGGCAGGCTTCTAGCCTTTGCTCGCCTCTCGGAGATCGCCCGATGACTCTTGCTCGCCTCTCAGCGCTTCTTCTGCCGATCGCCCTCATCCTGGTCGCTGTGGGCAACGTCTACGTCGTGAAGGCCCTTGGCCACGTCCTGGAGGCCTTGAAGCTCCAGACAGCCGAGCTCGACCGCCTCTCGAGGCTCCTCGAGCACTCGGGCGTCGAGAGGCCGGTCTCGTTCGAGAGCCCGCCTCTGGACCGCAACTAGGACTTCTCGTCCTGGGCGAATGCATCTTATTCACATTTCACAGCCCTTCTACGATCTTCTAGAGGATCTGTACTAGAGGAAGCTTCTAGAGGACATAAGGATGCGCGCGACCGGACATGCGTGGTCTGCGCGACCGGACATGCGTGCCGGACCCCGATCCGCGCGACCGGACATGCGTGAATAAGTCCGACGATCCACAAGCCAGTTGTGAATAAGTCGGGGGGGGTACGCCTGGGTTGACGCGCAGTGCTAGGGGCGGTACGGGCGCGGGAGCACGTGCGGGCAGCTCGGGTAGAGCCTGAGCCCACGGCTCGTCGGGCTGACCGATGCCCACGGATAGAACGTCTTCACGTGGGCAAGCGCCTCGGTGAACGCGGCCTGGAAGTCACGTGTACGCCCGTAGTACGCCCCGAACTGGAGAGCCAGGCTAGGCCACGAGATTTGCTCTGGTTTCTTGAGCCTGCTCATCCGGTAGCTGAGCCACGAGTAGACGTCCATGGCGAGCGAAAGGCGGTCCTTCGCGAGCGCACGAAGAACCCGCGCGCTGAGCGTCACGCGGTGCTTGACGATCTCGTCGTAGAACGCCTGGGACAGAACGATCGACGACTCCCAGTTCACGAGTTCCGCAGGGTCCTTCGGGTCCCACCAGAGCTGGGCCTCTTCGACTGGCACGACGTTCCGGTGGTGCCAGCCGTGCTCCGTGTTTGTCCAGGACATGGAACACGAGAACAGCCGCTGCATGTGTTCGCGTAGGCGGGTGATGCTCCCATTCTTGCCCCCGGTTGGACTGAGCCCGAGGTCATCGCGCATGAAGCAACAGAGATTCCCGAGGAAGAGCACACGGCTCCTCGTCTTCACGGCCTGGGACGTGATCCAGTGCAACATGCAGCGTGGGTAGGTGCCGTAGGGCAGGCCAACGCTCGAGGGTGCGATCATCCGCACCGTGAGGTCGCCGTTCTTGCGAACGTGCTCTGAAACTGAGAGCTTACGGTGCGGGAGCGTCGCTTGGATGAGAAGGCGAGCGGAGAAGCTCGGGGATTCACCTTCCTGCCGCTTGCGATCGAGCGTCGATGACGGTAGCTTCTTCTTCATAGGATCCTTCCTGGGTTCCTGTTTTGGGGGGTGAGTCGCGGCTAACGGCTCACTCCCCGTTTCACGTCTACACTACTTCAGGATCGGCAATCTTCTCTTCAACTCTCCCCGCCGCCTGAAGCGAAGCAGCGACCACTCGTGAAGCGTGGGAAGGCCCTGCATTGCTTCTTCGAGCTCGAGCTGCTGCGGTCCCCGAGTCATAAATCGCAAGGCCCACAGCACCGCGAGTGGGATGGGCCCCACTCCGAGCTTTCCAAGCTGTGGATTCCCATCGTGGATCACGGTCGCTAGGCGAACGGCCTCGTTGTCGAGACGGCTTGTGTTGTAGACGAGCATCCGCGCACCGTTCCCAGCAGCGAGCGAGCACTGCTCGACTGGACTCGTGACGACGTGCCATCGACAGCAGCCCGGCCGGATCTCGTAGATCTGACACAGCGAATCCTTGAGGAACGGGCAGGCCCGTTGGCGGTCGAACCACTCGGCATCGTCCGTCACTGTCGAGACTTCGCGGGCTGCGAGCAGGAGCTTTGTCACCCATAGGAAGTAAGACTCCCTGTTTTGGCCATCGATCCAGCGCGCGATGAGCATCGCCTCGGGAAGGCTCGTCGTCGCCATGAGGTAGCAGCAGTGATGGCAGCCCTTCGAGCACGAGACGTGGCCGTCCCGGATGATCTCGTCCCTGAGAATTCGATCACCGAGGTTGAAAAGCTCTCTGACAACTTCCTCGACATTCCGTTTCATGATTAAGTAGCGTTGCATCCATGGCCCGAGCAGCACAAGCACAAGCGAAGAGACCCGAAGCCCGAGTCGATGCCTACCTCACGATCGCGGAAGCGGCAGCCCGTGCGGGGTGCGCTGTCACCACGATCTATCGCAGAGTGAAGCGAGGAGAGCTCACTCTGCGGAGGGTCCTCGGTCGGAGCGTCATCGAGGTGGCCGAGCTCGATCGACTCGCGATTCCAGGCGGGCGCTGGAAGTCACCGAAGAGTGGCCATCAGCGACGTTAAGGGGGTGTCGTGCGAATGGCAGGCACACCGGACTGTGGATCCAGTGCCTCGCTCAGGAGACCGGACCCCGACGTCTTGGGGCGTCTCCCAGAGGCTTGCGGGTTCGAGTCCCGCCACCCCAGCTTAAAGAGAGATGACTGTGAGTAATCAGCCATTCGCACCTCAAGGAACCGTGGCCCACCTGTTCGTCGTCGGCGCGGAGGACTACGTCTATCGAGTGATCAAAGCGAAGCTCCGTGCGAAAGGAGTCACAGTCACAGGGCATGCGCCAAGCCACTGGCAGCCTCCGTTCGCGCCCCCGCGCGGGACGACCCACCTACTGGTAGTCGAGGATGACTGTCCCGCGCCGCTCCGAGTTCACGCACAGCACCTCGTGCATGAAATCTCTGGACTCGACGTCGTGCTCGCCCCGGCCCGCAACCGCTGGGGTGAGACTGAGGAGCTTCTGCGCCGACATGGAGTCCTCGAGCCGATGGAACCTCGAGCAGCCCAGCTTGAGACAGCCCCCGATCTTCGTCCGACCATCGGCGAGCTCATCGCGGCGAAGGCGAGGGTGGAAGAGGTGGTGATCGAGAAGGAGAGGGTGTTCGAGAAGGACATGGCGGTCCTTCAGCCTGCGCCACCATTTCCTGAGCCGATCGTCGTCACTCCACCCGAACTGAAGCTGGACCTAGAGCCGCCGATCCCTGAGCCTCCCGTGCCTACTTCTCCTCCTCCTCCGAAGCCGCGAAAGATCGTCGTGGCCCCACGAGCGCTCGCGATCGAGATCCTGAAAGCGATCGAGGGTCGGATGACTGATGGTGATCTGGCACTGCTCGTAGGTGCGCGAACTTTCGTCGCCACAACTGCGGAGCAGGTAGCCGAGTGGCGCCGAGAATCGAATTCGTCCGGCTACCGGCGAGGGTCGAAGCCCATCCGGCTCCTTCCCGCCTTCGCACGGTATGGACTCACGTTCCGAGATGCATCCGAGAGCGCAAAACAAGCCTATGTGACACGACGAGAGAGGAAGACCGAGGTTTCAAGCCCAAGAGAGGAAGCGCATGTGGCCACACCTTACGTGACTAGATTCGATTCAAACGATCCTCGCTACAAGTATGCGGTCGATCGAATCAAAAAGGATCCAAGCATCACGAACTGGGCTCTCGATGCCGAGATCAGGCAGAAGTTCGGTCGGATGGTCGGAAGTAGCTTGAAAAGAGTCCGCAGTGAGAATGGCCTACCTCCCTCGCCGGGACGGCGGAACGGCGTCATGCCACAGGTGGCCAAGGCAGCGCCGAGCCCTCGGTCGAGGCCTCTCCCCAAGCCCCCTCCGAAGAGCCCTTCGAAGGCCCCTCCGAAGACCTCGGACTTCGCGGATGAGCTTCGAGCGGCCCTCGCGCATCTTCACGACCTCGTGATCGTTCCCCACCACGTCTCCCACCTGGAACTCGTCTGGGACGATGGGAAGTGGCGTGTGCCTGCAGCCGAGCGAGTGACGGTCGTCGCTGGCGAGGTCGAGATTTGAAAAGGAGAGCTTCATGAGCTCGAAGTGGACACACGCGATCTGCGCCGACTGCTGGGACAAGAAGAGCCCGGAGCGCCCCGCTCCACGGACTCCCGAGGGCACGGAGCAGAAGGTCGGGGCATCCGAGACATGCTGCTACTGCCTGTGGCCAACGCGCAGTGGGATCTATGTGCGGGAAGACCCGAATCTCCTGAAGTGCCGAGGGATCGATGGGCCTGTCCACAGGGAAGATGACTGAAGGATGATAGGCAGATGACAGACGAACATTACCCGAGGCCCCTCTACTACGAGGCCATGGTAAAGCGCCTGCTCGATGATAGAGAGATGACAGATGGATGACGGGAAGGTGAGGGTCTTCGGACCGAAGCCATGGGGCCCAGCGCTCAACGGCTGCGAGATGATCCCTACTCCAGCGGGCGAAGCCTGCCTCTACTGCGAGGAGCTGATCGCAGAGGGTGACAGTGGAGTCACCGTGGTCTACCGATCGGATGATAGAACCCAACGAGTCCCTGAGCACTGCGAGTGCCACATCCGCCACATCGTCGGCTCGGTCGGGCATCAGCAGGGGCGGTGCTCTTGCTTCGGCGGGACCGAGGAGGATCCAGTGGGGATGACGAAGCGAGAGGCGGCTCGAGCGGCTGTCCGGTTCTTCACGAAGGGAAACCCGTGGTCCTCTACCAAGTGACCTTGGAGCTCACCCCGGCGGAGACAAGGGCCCTTGGCTACGCGCTCGCAGTGGCGAACCAGTTCGCCTTGAAGCAAGGGGAGGAAGAGACCGCGAGGGCCATCGCGTCGCTCGTCCAGAAGATCGCCGAGGCCGGCCGGCAATGCGAAACCCCCCGCGGGGACTAACACGGGGGGTCTCGTTACGGCGCTTCCGGTCGGGTGATGCGCGTCGAGCGGAAGATAGGGTGGAAGATGATGGGCGTCAAAGCCCCCGGTGGGTAGACCCTGAGTGAGACGACAGCCAGCTAGACGAGCCCCAGGGACGCTGCGAAGCTTCCAGCCCAGTTCTGGAAACGATTCCAGACGTCACTCGCGTAGTTCCCCCCGGTCGTCCCGGTGTCGATCGAGACTCCAGGCTCTCCGGCCTGCATCGCCTCGATGTTCGCCCAGACGTTGTCAGGCCCATGGTTGTACGCGGCGAGGGCGGCCTGGGTCTGCTCGTCACCCTCGAGCCCCTTCCCCGCAAAGTAAGCCATGTTCGAGGAGAGGATCTCGGCACCCTTGCGAACGTTCGTGTAGGGATCGGTCCAGTCGTGACTTTCGAGCCAGCTCCGCCAGGTGCCAGAGTCGATCTGCATGAGCCCATGACCAGTGCCGTCGGCGCCGATGATCGAGGGCCCACTCGTCCCACCCGATCCGCGCACGGTGCCCCAACCTGTTTCCTTATCGCCCAGAACAGCGATGATGAAGGGGTCCATCCCTGTCTCGCTTGCGACTCGCTTGATCACATCGGAATAGGGTTGAGCACTTGAAGGAAGAGAAAGCCTGAAAAGCTCGTCATTCGCTGCATCCAAGGCTGCCGAGGCCAAGTCCGAGATTTCTCGTCTCTTCATGAAAAGAATGACCCCGAGGCCGAGGAGGCTTAGACCGATAAGTATCTTTTGCTTGTCGGTCATAGCGAGTCTCAGGCAATCCCTATCAGCGCATTGAAGACAATTCCCACACCTGGCATGTCATGTGTGGTCCAGGTCACACCGTCAGGGGAAGTGGCGCACTGTCCAGTGTTAGTCGCGATGAACTGCCCCGACGAGAAGAAGACATCGTTCCACGTTCCGACAGGCATGGCATGGCTCGTCCAGGTCACACCATCGGGCGAGGTGATGCAGGCAGAAACGCCAACCGAGACGAAGATACCATTTCCGAACGCGGAGGCTCTGTAATTGCCCACTGGAATAGTCGTCCCACTCCAGTTCAGGCCGGCATTTACCGATCTGATTCCTGCTGTAGCCGTTGCGCTATTCTGTATTGCGATGATCGTAGATCCATCGCGCGCAGGGGCAAGGTATCCACCACTGACGCTGGGGGTGGTGCGATTCGTTAAGACTGTGCCATCTACGGTGGTAATGACGCCGTTCACCCCCCCGTTCTGCACGATGACGAATAGTCCAGCGCCATTGTACAAAACACAGTGATTGGGGCTGCTGAGCCCTGTGCCTGCATGATCGGTCCAGATCGTTCCATCCGGGGATGTCGCCGCACTAGAACCGCGGTAGGCGAGGAAGATCGTGCCGTTATAGGCGATGCCAAAATACTGAAAAGCGCTGGGCAGCGTGATGCTTGCCCAAGTCTGTCCTCCGTCGGACGACAATGCGTGTAACGTTCCAATGGCGACGATGACACCACCTGATCCTGCCTGTGCCATGCTGAGATACTGACCTGATGGGATCGTCCGAGAAGTCCACGTCAGTCCATTGTCATTCGACGTTCCGGCGACGACTCCAGCATTCGCCACCGATGCCAGAGCAGAGATGTAGGTGTAGCCTCCGACGAGCGTGGCGCTCTGCAAGTCCGGGTTCGTCACCGTGACGTTCACGGCCCCTGCCGCATGCGCTGGCGTCACGCACGCGATGTGAGACGATGAGAGGACCGTCACTCCTGTCGCGGGCGATCCGTTGAAGGTGACCGTCGCTCCGGTGCGGAAATTCATTCCCGCGACATCGACCGCCGTTCCGCCTGAGATGGGGCCACTGTTCGGTGTGACTGAGAGAACAGATGGTGGGAAAAGGAGCGGGAACAGAAGATCCGCTGTCGAAGCCCCTCCTCGAGATCCGAACGAGGCAGTCACCCGGGCGGCGAGCGCTCGAGACCGGACACCACCTCGCCCCTGTCCGAAGAAGACCCTCCGGTCGGGAGATAGGCTCGCCGATCTCCAGCCCTTCTTCATCGGCCTACCTCTTCTTCGCGAAGACGAGGACAGCCCCGATCCCGAGGAGAGCGAGTGGCATGAGAAGGCCCCCGAAGCCCCCGCTGCCCCCCGCTGGCGTCTCCGTGCGGCTCGATGGGCCTGTGTCCTCGGAGACCTCTGGAGCCGTCCCAGCCCCTCCCACGCCACTCGGCGCGGTGAGGGTCATATCGAGCCCTGCATCTCGAGCGGCCGATCGAAGCGCGGCCCCGAACATGTTCGAGCCTGCCACGACCGAGTTGACGTCGGTCACGATCCCCGGATCGATTCCCCAGCTCGAGGCGAACTGCTGCGCAGCATCCTTCGTGTTCGGCCCCCACTGCCCGTCGATCGAGCCAGGTGGAAAGCCGAGGTCCTGGAGGTAGGTCTGGACGAGCCACAGATCGGGGGAGTACGCGCCGAATGCTCGTCTCGTGATAGGCCGATGATAGGGCCTTGACTGGGTTCTGAGAGGCATTTCGCCCTTTCCTAGAAACCGGCAGCCCGTTGCTTTGCCAAGCTTGCTTGCTCAGCGGCCACCTGTGCCTTGATGTCGCCGAAGACGAGGTCGGCCGGCCCACCGGCTTGGTAGCCCGCGGAGACGACGTTCTGGACGTCGGCCTCCCACGGTCCATGGAGCGAGGTCGAGTTCCCGAGGTTGAACATGATGTCCTTCCCGAAGAACCTGCGCAGGCCGAGGGAGTCGGCTGGGCGGCCCGAAGGCTTGAAGCCCGGCTGCCAGACGTCGGGGGCCGGCTGCCGCTGCGTGATCGGTGCGCCCTTCTGAAAGACGTCGATGATCCGCTGATCGACCGCGATGATCGCGCGCCAGGAGAAGCCGAGGGCATTCACGTCGCCTTGGACTTCATGGAGTGCTTGGTCCTCGCCGAGCACATAGATGCGCTGACCGAACTGGACGTTGTTGTGATCGGGTGGGCTCTTGAGCGCGTTCACGAGGACCTTGTTCACCTGATCGAGATCATGGCCGAAGAGATCGATCCCGAGGAGCTTTCCGACTCCGAGCGCGGCCCAGCCCATCGGTCCGGTGAGGATCGCGACGTCCGTCAGGATGTTCCCGGTCGAGAGGTTTCCGCCGAGCTGCTCGCTGATGGCCGTGAGGGGCACAGTGATCTCGGCCGCCGCGAGCGGACCGAGCAGAGGAATCGGCACGAGCGCTGCCGTGAGCTTGCCGGCGAGGGTCGCGATCGGCTGGATGAACGCTGCGCCCGGAGGGGACGTGGGAAGGACCTCGGGATCCGGCATCGGCCCAGTGTACGGCAGCCCTGGATCCGGCTGGGGTGCGCCGACGAGGTAGCTCTGCTGCTTCGCCGCTTCCTGGCTCTTCGCATAGAAGTAGTACCCGAGAAGGCCCACGGCGGCGAAGATCAGGAAATCGTTGTCGTCCGAGGCCATTCCGAGCTCCTCACTTCTTGAAGAGAAGAAGCGCCGCGAGAGCGAGGCCCCCGTAGAGGATCACGTTCGAGGGTCCCGAGGAAGCTGGCGTCACGGGCTGTGCTACGAGGACGGTCGTCGGCCCTGGCTGGTAGACCGGAGTTACCTGTGGCGTCGGATACGGAAGCTGAGGACCGGGGAGTGGCATTGCCTCGGACGTCGCTCGCTGTGCAGCATCCACCGCGGCGGCTGTCGAGGCATCGAAGTAGCAAGCCTTCACGACTCCGAAGATCGGATCCGAGAAGTAGTCATTGCCGCACGGCGCGCTGCCGACGACGGTCTTCGCGATGAACTTCCCGTTGGCCCCGTACTGCACAGGCCAGGGACCGGGCGCGGTAGGGGGCATGCTCACCGTGCCATATTCATCGGCGAGCTTCACCCATCCTGCTGGCAACGGCTGCACATAGGATCGATTCGCGGCTTCGGCCGAGTCGGCGAGCTGGCGTATCCGCGCAGCGTCAGAAGTGACTCCCGAGACGTCGCCAGCCTTGGCGCGGTCGAGCATCGGGCCAGTGAAGAGCGTCACGGCCTCGACAGCGGCCGTGTAGGCACTAGGAGCGTGATCCGGTGCGAGCCCTGCTTCCCTGGCCCGCACCGCGTCGGGCCTGGCAGCGTTGTAGACATCAGCAGCCGAGGGGCCTGCTGGCTGGCTCGGTGGTGGCGGAGGCGGGGCCAGCGGGCCGACGATCGGCGTGGCGGACTGAGGATAGGGCGCGCTCACCCCATTCGTGCCAGAGCTCCACGATGGGGCCCCATCGGCTTTGTACACAACGAGGTTGCCGTCGTCCTGCATGACGAGCCTCGCCCCAGCCGATCCGCCCGAGCTCCAGACGACTCCGTAGCCGGGCGACTTCTCGAGAACGAGGTTCCCATTGTTGAATCGAAGATAGTGGCCCTGCCCGCCGCCACCGATCACCTTCACGATGGCAAGAGCTGGATCGGCATGCTTGTGGATGTAGAAGTTCCCGCCCGAGAGGCATGCCGCGAAGCGCCCGTCATTCGAGACGATACATGACTGCGCAGACCACGCCGTGTTGTCCGCGATGTTTTCCGCGCCTGCGATGCTGTTCCCTCCGAACGCACCGAAGTCGCCGAACCCGTTGAAACCGCCGAACCCCACGAGGCCCGAGCGATTCCGCCTGTACCAGTCAACCGCGTTCATCGCGTAGGCCATTGGAGTGACTCCTTTCTAGGACTATCAGCGCTTGCAGAGACAGCCACGGCCGACCGCGCTCTCGGCTGATGACACGGCTCGCCGCGCGGTCGCGGCCCACCGCGAGTCGGAATGTCCGCTCGTGGACTCGGCATGGGCCTTCCCCTCCTCGAGCGCGCCGGCCGCGGTGACGAGCTCGGAGAGAGCAGCAGAGCAGCGGCCCTTCTCGGCCGCCTGGCGGGCGAGGGCCGCGTGATGCGCGGAGTCGGAGAAGGCATGGTGAGCCTTGTCGCGGTGGATCTCGGGGGCATCGCGGAAGGCCCTTCTCTTCTTTCGTCTTGCCATCTAGAGCTCCTCTCGCCAGGAGGCGGTGAGGTTCGGGAGGACCGCCGTGCCGAATGAGGAGGCGGCAAAGGTGAGCGTGTCGCCAGGCACGATCTTGATCTCGAGCGTCGAGAGATCTTCCGAGAGCTGAAAGTTCCCCGAGCTTGGGCCGCGCCGGAGCTCGGTGCCTCCTGTGACCGTGGTGCCCGCCACATCGACAGCCGCGATCGACTGATTCACCGAGATGTCGTTGAAGACCGGAGTTCCACCAAGCGCCGCGTTGAGCACGATCCGGTACTGGGAGTCGATCGCGTTCGAGAGGACCGAGCCGATCGAGTCGAAGTGCATCCGCCCTCGATTCGTCTTGCCCTGAAACGTCGTCTTGTTCTGGAGCGTGAAGATGTTCGTCTCGGTGGTGATCCCGGTCTTCCGATTCCCCGTCGAGAAGCGCGCGCCAGAGACGTCCACTGGCCCCTCGGAGTAGAGGCCCATCGAGGCGCTGAGAAGTGTCAGGTTCGTGGTGTTGCCAACATTCGAGATCTTCGCGCGAAGAGGAAGGCTTGGATTGAAGATCGAGGGGATGATGTGCTTGTTCGCGTAGAGGATCGTGTGGACGAGGGTCACCTCGCCTGTCGCTGGATCCTCGATGTAGAAGCGGATCGCGCCGTAGCCGAGCCACTGGTAGCGGATCTGGTAGACGTTGCCCAAGGTAGGATCGAAAGCTGCGATGTCGTTGTCCCAAGCGCTTCGCGGGACGATCTCGACATCACTGCCGTTCTGTCGGCGGATGACAGCGAACGTAGATCCGTTGAAAGTCGATCCATTGTTCGGGTAGCCGAAGAAGAAGCCGTCCCCGCTGTCGCCAACTCCGATCTCGGAGGCATGGCCCGCGACAGCTCCATTCAGGAAGGCCCCGGTTCCACGCCAGATCTTGCCCTGGCCTGGCTGGTAGCGGGCCGCGACGATGGAGTTGAAGCGCGCCGAGCCGGTTGGGCCCGCGCCGGTCTGGAGAACGGCCTGACTGTTCGCCTGGGTAACCGTTCCGGTGTCCACCGTGACTGGCACGACATAGGCGGTGTTGATGTTGTACGGAAAGTCAACGGTGACGACCGGCGTCTCTTGCTGCGCAATGAGCTGGCCGAAGGCACCGATGAATGGACTCTGCACTCCAAAGGGAGCAGCCAAGAGAGACTCCGCCCACGGTATCAAGGGATACCGCATGTCGTTCGCGGAGAAGGGCTCTCCGCCAGGTGCAGGGAATGGGGCGAACGGATCAGCCATGAAAGGTCTCGGTCACCTCGAGCAGACCTTCGCGATCCTCTTCGAGGCCCTCTGACGACGCTCGATCACGGCGACGTAGGCCGAGGCACGTGCCTTGCCCCATCGCTTCCACCGCATGACGGCGCGTACGGCGCTCGCGAAGCGCCGGTAGCATCGAGATCGAAGGACGATCGGCAAAGAGCTTTCCTTCTCAGCCGATCGGCTTGAAGACGAACCCGAGCGCGGCGCCGATGCCTCCCCAGAGCTTCGCCTGGCCCCTGGGCTTCCCGAGGAAGTAGCCTGCTGCGCCCACGACAGCCATCGAGGCGAGGGGGAGATCGGACGAGGCGGCGGCGGTCCCCTTGACCATCTCGGGATGGAGAGCCCCACCCGGATCGATGGGAATGCCCTGTGCGCTGATGCTCCAGCCAGGCGGGACGTCGGGAGCCACAGGAAGGCCGGTCGCAGGATCGACAGGAAGCCCAGTCGTCGGATCAGTGGGTAGCGTGGCCATGTCAGCCCTTCCTTCGAGTGAGATAGTTGATCGTGAGCCCGGCGAGGACCGAGACGCCGAAGAGCTTCGCCCACGGAACGTCATGATCTCGGGCCGCGGGGCCGAGCGCCGTCATCGCTCCCTGCTCCGCCGCTACTTCACTTCCGGTCTCGTCTTGACCGAAGGTGGCGGGACCCGACGAGCAGCATCCACGAAGGCGGTACATGATCACCTCAAGAGTCGAAGAGCCAGAGAAGAGAGGCCCTCGCATCGACGGCAGACGGGCACGGCGAGGGGGAGGCCCGGAACGAGGATCATCCGCGAGCCTCCGTCTCGGCAGAACACGCACGGCGGGGAGGAGAGGACGGCAGCGCCGCCGTTATCTCGGGAACGGCGTGCGCCCCGTCCCCTCCTCGCCCTATCTCTTGCCCGAGCAGCAAGATCGACGGGGGGCTCGGGCGATCTTGGGCTTGGCCCCGCCCCTGGGATCTCGGTCCACTCGGCGTCCACCACTTCCGATGGCCTTCGCGAGCTCGGCGAGGGCGTCGAAGAAGGTAGGCTGTCGTGGAACGGGGGCATCGGATGGCCTCGGGAGCGTCTCGTCACTCATCGTCACTTCTTCCTGAAGAAGAAGAGGGCAGCGAGGCCGAGACCTCCGATGAGGAGCATGTTCGAGCTGATCGAACCCGCAGCGACGACGCTGCCAGGAGCAATCCCGAGCGGCGGCGCGTAGGTCTGCGGCAGAGGAACGGCCACGGACGGTTGCTGGTACGCAGACGGCTGGATGATGTGGGCGATCGTGTCGAAGATCGAGGTGCCGGCACCGATCAGATCGCCCGCGCTGATGCCCGAGCCGCCCGCGTCGTAGCCCCACCCCGAGTCTTCGCTGTCATCTTGCCCGAACATCGGGTTGTGCATGTAGCTGGCCATTTGTGGCCTCCTAGGCTGATTTCAGGGGAACCGAGTCACGGCCACTGGGCTTGATGAGGCAGGCGAGACACCTACCGTGATCTTTCGCAGTCGGCGCTTGACCCTCGCCATTGCGGGCCTTCGCGCGGCGTTCATGGCCACGAGTCGGGCTCGCTCCTCGCGGTCCACATATTCCCGGAGAGCCCCTTGGAGTGCGCGGATGAGGTCGGCTTGGCGCGCGATTTCCTGGGCCATGGCCTCGATCTGAGGGTCGGGCCCGGCCGTGACGAAGTTCTCGGGGGCCGGTGGGGCATTCGAGGGCCCTGGGCCGTTGAATCCGCGCTCCGCGCGCCACTGCTCGATGTCTACGAGTGCCATCTACGTACCTTTCAGGGGTTTCCAGCCGAGAGCGACCGCGAGTGCACCGGCACCGACGACCCAGGCCCACCATGGGATCGCGAGCGCAAGGTCACCTGGAAGATCAGTGATCGCCTTCCCAAGCAAGTGCCCGGCACTCGTAGTCCTTGCGAGATCGACGAGGTCGTGGATGTCCACTTGCTGATTCATGTTCCCGATGATCTCGATGAGCTTCTCATCAGGGGTGTTCGGATCGGCGACGAGCGCCGAGTAGTAGTCATACGCGGTGTGGAGCTGAGCCGCGCCGGAGCAGATCGACGCTGTCGAGGTGTCCCCCGCGAGCCACCTGATGGTCGAGAAGCCAGTCCACCAATCCCTGTCACGCGCTGAGCAAGCCTCGTCGGCCACGTCCATGGCTGCTTCGTACCGGCGCAGCCCCTCTTTCGCGATCTCGACCACGTCTGACGAACCCGCGAACCCTCGCCGGCCCCGCGCGTAGCGGTTCTCTCCGCTGATCCCGCCGTAGCTTCCGAAGGGAATCGGTCCTCGACCTACGACGGTGGTGATCCCGGTGGGCAAGGCGGCCTCACTTCAAGATGAAGTAGTAGATCGCGGCGGCTCCTCCGATGAGGAGCCAGGGCGAGGTTGAGGCTGCAACGCCCGGGCTCCCCGCAGGAGGGGCCTGAAGGAGCGGGGGGGCTGTCGAGGGCGCGAGGACGCCGGCACCTGGCGCGAGCGGCTGTGCCCCCGAGATGAGATGGGCAGCGTCGATCCCGAGCTGGGTCGCAGTACTGGCGATACCTGGCCAGTCGAGCTGGTAGCCACCGTCATCGCCGAACGGCTGGTAGACCTTGCGATATATACCCATACTATTTGTCCTTCCAGTAGTAGCCCACAGCCCCCGCGAGGAGCACCCACAGCCACGGGAACTCGGGCTCCTTGCACTCGAGCGGCGGTGGTTCGCCGGGCGAGGGTCCAGGTCCTTCAGGGAAGCCTGGAGGCTCGGCAGTCGGCGTGCCAGGGCCGAGGGATTCGCAGGAGGCACAGGCGCCGAAGGATCTGATGTAGAGGGCCATGAATCACCAGCCCGTATCGGTTATGCTCGATGAATGGACACACTTCTTCGTCGAACGCGATCGGATAGCTCGTCTGGATACACGGGTGTGACTTTGGTGCCTGGGTCTAGGTGGCTCGCTCGGATCCGCAACTCGAGCGGTAAGGCCCTGTGGCGGAAGACGTTCGCGACTGCCGAAGAGGCTCATGAGGCACGTACAATCGCCTTGGCTCGGCTGTGCCCCGAAACTCGAGTGCCGATCGAGCCCGAACCTACAGCAGTGCAGGGCGCTCGGTGGATTCGGTTGAACCATGGCCAGTTTGCACTCGTTGATGCTGCTGACTTCGAGCGTGTAGTCACTGCCGGAAACTGGCGATTTTCGTCCAACGGGTATGCCAAGCTTGGAGTTGGACGTGGGACAGTTTCGCTTCAAGCCTTCATCCTTCAGCCACCACGCGGCCTTGAAGTTGATCACATTGACCAAGCAGCACTTCTCGACTGTCGCCGCTCGAATCTCCGAGTTGCGAGCAGAGCGGAAAATATCCGCCATCGCCGCCGGAATCGGAATAACACTTCTGGATACATCGGCGTAACATGGCACAAAGTGGCTAGACAGTGGATGGCCCAAGTAAGCATTGGCAGGAAGCACATCCATGTTGGTCTCTTCAAAACCGCCGAAGAGGCTGCTCGCGCTCGTGATGCTCTTGTTCATGAACTTCATGGCGAGTTTGCCTCTCTCAATTTTCCCTCATATTAACGCATAGCGGACGATGTCTACGAAAGCGCCTGTAAGCGCAGCATTCCCACTTTCATTGAGAATGCAGAAAGTAGCGTCGTCGCCAGCGAGGAGGACGCCAGGGTAGTGGTCACCCTGCCCCGTCGCGCCTGCGCCCTGGACCCCGTTCACCGGGAAGCTGAATCCGGCCGTGGGAAAGTAGGGCGCGGCACCGATGATCGCGGAGAAGAGGATCGGGATCGCCTCGACGTCGTTCGAGAGAACCGCGGGATCACCGGGCCCTGTGTCGAATGCCTGGGAATTCTTCACGAGCATGACGACTCGCGCGTCGGCCGCGAGGGTCGTGAGTCGCAGCTTCAGCTCGGTCCGCGTGGGCGAGGCCGCGATCACCGCGTCCGCACCCTGTGGAAACGGCGCGGTTGGAGTCACCGCGTTGAAACGCAGCGCGTTCTTCCAGGGAAACCCGGTCGGCAGCCCCAGCGAAAAGGTCGGAGTCGCGCCGTCTGCCTGGATGACGACGCGCTGGCGCTGGATCACCACCTCCGAGCTGAAAGACCACCACACCGCAGCGGCGGGGGTCTTCATGATGACGAGCTGGGCGCTCCCTCCTCCGAGCCAGCCGAAGGGCAAGCCGACGTCTAGGCCGGAGAAGGGAGCACAACCGTGCGGATAGGCGATCTGACCTGGAACGAGGACCACGACCTGGCTGTCGGAGACGCCCGCACCGCTCTTGAACTTCACCGCTATTGGAACCTGGGAGTCGGGGTGGAGGCCGACGCCGAAGCCGGGGGTGGGGACGGTCTCTCGGGTGTCGGGGATGATCGCCTCGTCCGGCGGCTGGAATGCGATGGCCTGCCCGAGCTGAGTCGTGTCGAAGAACGACTGCCACGGGAAGTCGAAGTTCTTGATCTGGATGTTCCCCGCGGCTTCCTGGGTCGCGAGGGAGACAGCATCGGTGGGTGCAGCCATCTCGTTCTCCTCACCGATAGGTGTTCAAGGCTTCATCGACCGTGACGCGTCGGCTGCCGACGAGCGACAGGCCGACACGCATCTGGAAGGGCAAGGGCTGCCGATCCGTGAACAAGGGCATCTGCTCCTGAAGGAACGCGATGTAGTAGGCCCCTGGGTCGAGGACCGCCTTCGTGTCGAGGCAGCGGCTGTTCGAGCTGATGACGGATCCGATCGGCACGAACTGCTTGATAAGCGATCGACCGGAGCTGCTCGTCATCTTGATGTTCACGTACCGGCGATCGAGGGCGTAGTTCTGCCCCGCGAGGAGCTGCGCGGTTTGATCCTGAGCCGAGGTGGCGTCGGTCGGGGCGAAGTTCGCGTTCACGGCAGCGACGAGATCCCGTCCGTGCGAGGAGACCGCAATCTCGTACTGGAGACGATCGACGTTCAAGGGCTCGGTGAAGGGGTTGAAGAGGTCGGTCTGCGCGGTCTGCTCGGTGACCGGGGGCTCGAGGCCGGTCGTCCCGCCGACAACGTTCGATCGGACCTGGCCGAGGAAAGCGGTCGCGTAGGGGATGTCGATGTAGTCGGGGACCTCGGCTGATTCGTCGAGGTAGCCTCGTGCGGAGACGTCCACGCGCTGCGCCCCTGCCTGGACATTCACTGTGAAGTCGTTCTGATGAAACATTTCGATGGAGAGGGGGACGTTCGGCGGAAGCCACAGAGGGCAGGCGAAGCGCCAGATGTACGTCGAGTGAATCGCCTCGCCCCGCGCGAGCATCTGAGGGGTGGACTCGGGCCAGTTCTCGGTGCGTGCAAGGAGGTTCACCGGCACGAACCCGTTCGTCATCGGATTGTTGCGATACTTGATACTTGCTCGGATAGCATCGCCGAGCGGGGTTCCGTAGGTCTGTGCGGTTCGAGTGGGAATCGTGAAGTCCCAGTCGAAGACCATGTCTTCGATCCAGATCGGATACTTGTAGAAGTTGACGAAGCACCCTGAGACGTCGGGTGTCTTCACCCCACCTGGCGAGATGCCACTGAAGGGCGAGAAGAGGGAGACGTTCACGGCAGACGCTCCCTTCTCGAGCCGAGGTAGCTGATCATGGGCCGGTAGGTCGTCGAGGGTGGAGTCGTGAGCCTCACTGCGAAGTGCTGATCCGGCTCGAGCGACCCGCAGTAGGGGAACTCGCGCGTGTTGGGCGGAAAGATCGCGTGGAAGTCCACGGTCCCGAAGCGGTTCACCGCGCGGCCCCAAGGATCGAAGATCTGGAGCTCGGTCGAGTCATCACCGTCGAGGCCCGTCGTGTCATCCTGGATCCGCCCGATGATCGAGTAGACGTCCACGGTCGCTTTCAGGGGATTCCTGAGAGTGTTCCAGTCGTTTGCGGTGCCCTGGTTGCCGGTGACAGTCGTGTCCCAGGCCGAGCAGAAAGGGACATCGGTCATGGCGGGGAGCGTCTCGAGGTCGGGCCGCAGCCGGCCGCTGTAGCTCACGGCGACGAAGATCGGGGTGACCCCTGGGTTCGGGGCGTTCGCCTGCAGCGAGACTTGAGCATCGATCCGGCCGCCAGGCGGGATCAGCATCGGCTTGCGAAAGCGCCACTCGTAGTAACCACCGGCCTCGGTGATCGACTGGCGAACTGGCATCATGTTCCACATCGGCACGAAGTGATCGGTGAGGGGCAGGAAGTTGCCGACCTCGAACTTGAACTTCAAGAAGCCTCGAAGCGCCGAGCTCGGTCCCGCAGCGCGTTCCTCGATTTCGATCGAGGGGTAGCCGAGCATCCGGATCGCGTTCACCTCGTAGGGAACGAGCACCTTGGGCGCGAGGTCCACCGAGGTGAACCGCAGGGTCTGTCCCCGGGTGATCGTGAGCCGCGAGCCGAGGACGAGGGGGGCCGCGTAGGGCATGTCAGGCCCCTTCCCACGAGCCGATCATGGCGATGGATGGCTGGACGCTCGCGTCGAGCTTCGCAGGGACCGTGAGCGTGAGCTCGACGATGTAGTAGCCATTCTCCTCGAGTTCGTGGGGACACTCCCAGGAACGGCGCTCGGGCTCGAAGACCATGCGGAACTGCTGGGCGACGGGGACGTTGTCGTTCGCCCGCGAGTCCGACATGGTCATGGTGAGGAAGGAATCGACTGCCGAGGGGAACCATTCCGAAGTGGGTTGATCGGAGATCCCTCCTTCGACAATGGCAAAGACCTTCTCGGCGTTCTGGACGACGTTCGCACCGCCGAGAGGACTTCCCGAGACTCCGAGGCGCATGAGCCGGCCGATGAAGCGTGAGATCTCGAGAGTCGCACCGGTCCTGTTGACCAGATCGCGCTCGGTCGAGTCGATGATCGTGGGGGCGGTCGCAGTGGGAACGGTGGGGTTGAAGGCAGGGGGCACCCACGCAGCGACGTAGGGCAGCCACCGCGAGCGCGGGAGGTCGCGGCCAGCTCGCCCTGTCAAGGCGAGGGAGACGACGCACGGGAGGTTCAAGAGGCCATGGTGCGTGAGATGGATCGAGAGGGCTTGGCCTTGATCCATCGACATCGGGTGGTCGAACTCCCAGACGCCCGAGGAGAAGCTGCCGAGGAGCATCTCGGTATTCGTGTCATCGGCGACGCCGAGGATGACGGTTTCGACGTCCTGGCCAACCGCGGCGCCGAGGCAGTAGATCGGGACTTCGCCGCCAGTGAGGGGCTTGTCGCCGAACCGTATGGAGATCTCGACGCCAGCGCCCGGAAAGCCTACAGGCGAGGTGGGCGGATCGGCGGATTCGACTTGCTGCTGAGCATCGATGGTCCAGCGCAGGGTATCGACGAGGACGTTCTCGCCGAGATTGTTGCGCAGGGCGTCGATGGGGAGATCGATGGAGTCGCCGGGGTTGAGCGTGGCCTGGGCGGTGATGGCGACGAGGGAGCCGCCATACCCTGGGAGGATTCTTGGATTTGGAGCCACGGATCCTCCCAGGGTAAACAGCGGAACAGTGGAGGAGGTGGTGCACAGCCTCCCCCAAACGGCCTAACGAACATCTGTCATAAAATCTACTAGCAGTAAAACCCACACGAGGCTGGGCTGTCCGTCCGCGGTGGTGGTCGAGAACGCGAGGGTGGCGCCGTTCGCGACGGTGAGCTCGAAGACGAGCGAATCGTAGCGGCCGAGCATCATGGGAGTACGGAACTCGCGGCCGATGGGGATGGCACCGTTCGAGGCGACTCCGATCGTGACCGCGTTGCCCGTGGTCGCGATTGAACTCGCCTCGCCGCCGTACTGCGGGTAGCCCCACAGTGGCCCCTGCATCTGGGGCTTCGAGCCGATCTTGAACTCGCCCGAGCACTTCGACAGGATGTCGGAGACCTCGAACTGGGTCGCGCCGAAGGCCCGCTGAGCGCCTGTGGCGCTCGTGTACGCGGCGCTCTCGATGGTGACGCCGATGCCGCGAAGGCTCGCGTCACCGAGGTTGTCACCGAGCTGCGAGGGGCGGTCGAGGTTCGTGGTGGTGAGGGTGTAGGTCGACTGCCAGACGTTGGCAGTGGCCGTGATACCAGTGCCCTTGAGCTCGGGGATCGACTGCCCGAACTGGACGGAGAAGAGCTTCAGTTGGCCTTGCCCGAGGTGGGCGAGGGTGCCGGCCGAGTACACCATGCCGTCGTGGGCGTCACCGATGCCGGTCGCAGCAGTGACCGATCGGTACCGAGGATTCGGGTAAACCATCTGTGCCATGGGTCTATTCTTTCCTTTCTGTGAATCTTGGGCTCTGGAGTCAGCCAGGCACTTGCCTAGCGGAGACCCATGGCCCTTCGAGCGGGAGACAGCGCCATTGCGGGACCAGGGGACGCGGTGAGGAGACCCGCCATCGGCCCTGGACTACGGGTGAGGAAGCCGCCGTAGGAGGGCATCGCGATCACGGGATCGGCGAAGTAGGTCGAGACGGAGGCCGGAAGCGCACTCTTCACCATGCCCCACACGGTCGGAGCGAGGCCGACTGCGACCGCGCCAGCGAAGTAGCCCTCTGCCCGCGACTTCGACTTCTTGCGGAAGAAGCTGTAGGCGACGAGGCCAGCGAGGATGGGCGTGATCGCGGGGGCGTAGGTGCCGATCACGGCCGGTCGGGTGGGCCAGAACTTCATGAGCCCGTAGTTCACGAGCCCTCCGCCCGCGAGCCCGATGCCGGCGCCGATGATGACGTCGGTGGAGTTCACGTGCTTGTTGAACGGGTTGTACTCCTTGGCATCTCCGAACGAGGGCATGGAGATGACGGGATCGCCATAGCGCCGACGGCGCCTGTGGTGAGCCCCGTAGTGACGACGGCGGCGGTGACGAGCCATAGATCGCTTCTCCTCTCAGTTCACGTCTGTTACCGCTTGTATTTCTTCCACATTGAGGCTTCTTGGCGCTGGACGCTCGAGCGGCGACCGCGTCTGGCGGTACGCCTGCCTCTCGGGCGCTTCAGGCACTTCGCGCTCTTCTTACGGAAGCCGAACTTGCAGGTCTTGCCCTTGCGCTTCGCTCGCCACGAGAGCCTCTTCTTTCGCCTTGCCATCGCTCACTTCCTCCGCGAGCGCTTGTGCTTCAAGCACTGGCCCTTGCGGCGACCCTTGCGAACGACACCGAAGCGGCAGTTCTTCCCGCGACGGCCCGCATGACGCTTCCCTTTTCTTCCGGACCACTTCACACAGTGCCTGGCCATTTCCTCTCCTCTCGGTTTTCAGCGACGACGCTTCTTTCGACGGATAGCGGGATGACGCGAGTTCGACAGTCGCTTGCGTAGGCAGGCGCGGAAGGCACGGAGCCGAAGGCCCGAGCAGGCTTTGGCAGCACTCGCAAGCTTCCTCGATCGCTTACGGCGAGCCATGTCAGCGGCGCCGCCTGCGGCGAGTTGCCCGCCCCTTGAGAAGCCGCTGCATGCAGGCCTGGAAGCTGCCCTTGCGACGGCGACGGATGCGCGAACACTTTCGAGCTGCGGCGCCGAAGCGGGATCGCTGGGCGCTGCCTCCACGACGGGATCGAGATCGGCTTTTCTTGCGTCGTCTTGGCATCGTGTGGCCCTCAAAAATGGCTATCTGCCCTGACATGCTTCACCCATTCACCCAGGCTGTGATGAAGTGTCCACCCTCCGGCTCCCACCCCACTTCACTCTGTGGAACCGTGATGTCGAGGCCATGGCCGAGGTATTCTCTCGGCCAGGGGCCACTCTTCGGCACCGCAGCGACAGGGTAGACGTGGAGGAGATCGCCGGAAGTGCCCTTGCCCCAGGCCCGTGCGCCGACCATGAAGCCGATCGAAGCGGCGAGAGAGGCGACGAGGATCGTCGCATCGTCGCAGTTGTGAACCACGAGATCGGTCTCTGGAAGATAGAATCTCCCTGTATCAGTCTCGATATCCATGACTGGAGCAGACTCGAGCTCTTCGATCGCTTTTACCCTCGCGTGGATTTTTGCCTTCTTTCCATCCGCTCGATCATTTTTGCGAGGAGTGATCCGATAGATCGGATTCGATCCGAGCCCTCCATGATCATCCACGCGCCGCAGGCTCGACGACTGGCCCAGCATGCGATACAGGATGCGGAGCTGTACCGCGAGAAGAGCCGACGTCGTACCATGCGTTACGGTTCCGTCGTCGCGAAGCGTCGCATCAGCGCGCAAGCCGTCGAGAAGAACCCGGATCGTTGCCTCGTTGTAGTTGAGACCAGATGGTATGTGCTTCGAGGGCGCACGCTTTCCTGTTGCCGAAAGCCAGGCGGCTGCGTGCCGATCGTTGATCGCGATGTAGCGCTCATGCCACCGCGTTTCCCACCCCTGATGGCCCGCGATCTCTTTGACGCGGCGCTTTTGCTCTTCCTTCGGATGTCCATCCTTCCCGGAGATCGATGCACGCCATGGTTGACCGTCGTGCTCCTCGGACCATCCATCAGCAATGTAGACACCTAGCAGCCATGCCAGATCTGTAGTCATCGACTCAGGACCGCAAGGGATGGTCCCTCCCGTAAGCAGATCGTCTCCGAGACGGACCTCACCCGCTCGAACTTCTTCTGCCGACTCGCGCGGCCCAGCCAGATCTGCACTGGGCGTGCAATGTCCGTTTTCGTTCACCTTTGTGACGCGGAAGAGCTTGTGATCTTCGGTCACTCGAAGAATCGACCCATTATTCAGTCGGATCGCGATGAGATCCTTCTCCCCCTTGTCCCAACGATTCGAGATCGTGGTCCAACGGTCACCATTCCAGATCACGTCGCCGATTTTCGTCTCGTCAAGAGCGATGAGTCGGTAATCTCGCCGGAGCACAAGAGTGTCGAGTGGAAGACAGTCGCCGCTACAGGCACCCGCGCGGCAGCTCTCGATCATCGCGGACGCGGAGTGGAAGGTATCGAAGGGGTAGGGATCGGCGACGTACCGCAGGCCCTTCTTCAGCCACGCGACGCGGGAGTCACCGTGCTTCACCGCGTTGAAGATGGCCTCGAGCTCGCAGAGGTCGTCACGCGCCGAGCAGTCGCGGGTCACTGCCTTCGCGGCGCGGAGGACTTCTTGGTCGATCGAGCCCTTGCGGATGAGCTCGCCGATCTTCTCGAGCGCATCGCGCTGGGAAGTGACGTCCTCGAGCCTTGCCGTTCGTGACATTCGCGGTGGGTAGCCAGGGGCTACCGTTGGCAGCTCTCCCGAGAAAGACGACCTCGGGGCCGAGGGAACTCCAAGCGCACCGCACCGCGAATGTGACGGAAGGTAGGGGAGACTCTAAGGAAAAGTCAAGAGGCGAGTCGCTAGAATTCGTCGCTATCGTCTCGGCGAGCCGCCTTCCTCGCCCCCTCTTGCTTCATCTTTGCCCGCTTGATCGCGGCGACGGAGTTGTGGTTACAGGAGCCGCAACGTATTGAGCCGGCTGGGGTTTTCACCCAACCACGGGGCATGGCTCCGGGGTAGGCAGCACCTTCATGATCACAGCGCTCGCAGATCCAGACGATTGGTTCGCCATGGGGAGTCATGGGCTCCCCTCTTTCTTCCCCTGCCAGGGAAGATGGGGGTCTAGTAAAGCCCCGGCAGGGGTGCAATCCCGCGGCGCGTCAAAGGAAAAGGCCCGGCGTAAACCGGGCCTCGTCTGCCAGTATGTGGAGCCGACGCGGGCCTCGACCGCGCGCCCCTGCATGTAAGCGACGCAGTCTACGCTGACTGGGGGCGATCGGGCGCGGCGAAGAGGCGGTAGGAAAGTTAGGACTTTGAGTGGTTTGCGGGTAATCGCACGAAGCGCCTTTAAGTATGGGAAATATACCCCCGTACTTGTAGCAGTAACAGAACCTGTTACGGCTGAGATACGAATCCACCCGACGCTCTGTCCGGGCGCGGTACCACCTGTAGGATCATCTCGGATCATTTCTACCCAATGATCTCGAGCCACAGTGGCAAGATGATCGACAACTCGTAGGTGTCGATCGCTTCTTGGCTCATGAGCCTTCTAGGTGCTTCCGCGACTTCAGTGGCCGCGACGACTGCCCCGACGAATCGATTGGAATACTCTTCGAGGGCTTCCGAAGTTGCAGTCGGATCCTCGACAACTCCCACGCCAGGCATATCGACGAACTTTGTCTGATCACATGCGGCTGTCTCGGTTAGTGCTGCATACGCGGTTGTAACCGGAATGCAGCCGGCAGCCCTCGCCTTGACCGCAGTGAGACATCCTGCTTCTCCAAAGCCTGTAGGATAAAGCCACGCCGAGGCCCGTTGGAACTCTCGAGCCAAGCTCTCATGATTGACTCTTCCTCGCGATGTGATCCCTTCCTGATATTGTAATGCCTGGAACTCTGTCCTCACCTTCCGGTAGTGTTTCGTCCAACCCGAAGTATTCCCGGTTCCGAGCTTCATGCAGCCTTCCCAGCCGTAGAAGATATCGAGGGTTGCATCGGGAATCGCAGCTCTGATCTTGGGCCACAGCTTCAAGAGCCGAATGAGCCCTCGATCAGGAGACGACGCATAGATGAAGTGATGAGGAGAACGCTCAGGGGCCCCCTCAAGCTTGAAGTGCTCAGCAAGGACGAAGTTGGGGATAACAGTGAGTCGCCCCTCTTGTCCCTTCATCTGCTCCGCGATCACTTTCTTGTGCCATTCAGATAGAACGACGATCTTCCGGTAATCCCTCGCGGTCGTGGCATTCAGATCGGGGTAGACGGTGTCCTGCAGCCAGAGGATCCGATCGTGGACGCCCTCGGGATCGATGAGCTTCCCCGAGCTGGGGGACCTCGAGACGATCAGGGTACCAGGCTCGGCCTCGTTCACCTTGGCCCTCGTCCAGTAGGCGACGCCGTCGTGAACTTCTTCCGAGACGCATGGGAGATCCTCGGGGACTGGCCCATAGACGGAGATCGGAGCGTCTGGATCCTGCCTCGCAAGTTCTCTCGCGAGGTAGACGATCGTCTCCTCAGAGGCCCCCATTCCAGTCTCGATGACCTTCGAGGCATTCCAGTTCCAGAGCGCGCCTGCGACGAAGAAGTTCACTGGCGCTGCGACTTCGTTCGCGCGGGCCTCGGCCATGAGATGGAGCGTCGCGCCCGAGACGCCGTTCGCCCCGTTCTCTTCAAGTACCCTGAAACCCGCCGCCTCGACGGACTCGTAGAGCTCGCGAGCTGTCATCGCGCGGACATGGCCCCTGGGATCTCTCGTCGGCAGGTTGTAGGGCCTACCGCGGTCGTAGGCCCCCCAGGGAGTCGAGACGAAGAGCTTCCCTCCGATTCGGAGCCTGTCGCGCAGGTTCGAGAGGGTGGTGACGGGATCAGGGAGGTGCTCGACGAGCTCGAAGAGGACGATCACGTCGAAGCGCCGGTTCTGGCCGGTCTCGAAGAGATCATCGGCGAGGCCGAGGAAGGTCTCGAGCCTGTTGATAGTACCTTCCGAAGCTGCTCGATCGCGGAAGGCTTCGAGAGCCTTCTCCATGGTATCGACCGCGACGTAGTGGACGCCGGGGCAGGCCCGCAGAACGTGGATCCCACAGGTCCCATCGAAGCATCCCACTTCGAGGATCGTCGCAGTCGGCTTCTCTTTCTTGAGCCACGAGATCAAAAATTCTACTCGTGGCAGTGGCAGCCGATCTGGCTTGAACAGATCGTGGTTGAACTCGGCCCCGGACTCCGGGGAGTTGTAGAACTTCGAGTAGGCGTCGGGATCTTCGAGGTGGGTCTCGATCTTCGCAGCCCAGGCTTTCAAGTCGGCAAGCTGGGGGAAGTCCTCGAGCGTGTGGGGGGCGAGCCGGATGAGAGTGGCAGCCTTCTCGGTCTCCTCGTTGCGGACGAGGTAGTTCCACAACGATTGCAGATCGTCGAGGGCTGAGAGGGCCCCCAAGTCGTTCTCGGCATGGGCGAGGAGGAAGCCGAGCATCTCCTTGTCAGGGCCGGCTGCTTCCGAATAACAAGCGTCGGCGAGGTGGGCTTGTCGGCGTTTCACAGCCTCTCGCGCGCCAGCTTGATCCCGGGCCTTGATCCTCGCTTGGCCCGCTCGTCGCCAGCATTCAGCGGCCTTGGCAGGGAAGCCGATGAGCAGATCTCGAGGATTCACGAGGCTCTCGATCGTGTTCACAGGGAGGCCCACGGCTGTCCCATACCACTTAGCCGCCCTCGCCCAGTCTTCGGCTCGCTCGAACACGCCAGCTCCGGCGACCCAGGGATCGGGCAGATCAGGCCGATGGGCCGTAGCCCCACTGAAGGCCTCGAGAGCGTCCATGAAGAAGCCCTGCTCGGCGGCGAACTCGCCTGCTCGAATGAGGACACGGCATCTTTCCAACGCTGTGAAGGAGCCCTCGTAGGCCGCCTGGAGGAACTCGGCACGTCGCTGGGGACAGACGACGCGCGAGAAGTTCTCGAGGTAGAGACAGGTCCGCGAGGAGCGATCTCCAGCGTCGTACTCCTTGATCAAGGCGTTGTAGTGACGGGCGATCGAGAAGAGGTAGTCCGACTGAGACCAGTCCTTCATGTGGACGAAGAGAAGTGAAGACAGGACCCCTAGACTCCCTCCTTGATCGCTTCTTCTCGGAACCAAGACTTCATGCCCCTTGCCGACCCAGTGCCAGGAGCCGTCGTTCTTCACGAATCGCTCGCGCTCCTGCCACTCCGCCGCGGTTCCGTCTGCGTTTCGCCGGTAGAGGTAGGGGGCGTAGAGACAGGTCACTCCTGGCTGGGTCTCGCCCACCTTCTGGAGGACGTCTTCGAGGTCCAGGAGCGTCGCGTCGTCGATCCCGTCGAGCTTCGAAACGGTACCCGGATGCCAGCGGCCGTTCTCGCGGAGTAGCTTCTCGGCCTCCTCAGGGCCAGGGAGAACGTCGTCGGAGTCGATCCAGCCGACCCACTCCCCGTTGGCGAAGCTGAAGCTGAAGTTCCGGGCTGCCGCTGCATCGTCGAAGGCAGGCATCTCGGAGGTCCAGTCGTTCCGAGGGCCCGCGTACTCGGTGACGACGTGGGCATACTTCTTGGCGATCTTCAGAGTCTCACCGAGGTCGCTGCTCATGGTGTCTACGACCACGATCTCAGCCTCGGGAGTCCTCTCGCGAAGCGATTTCAACGTCGCTTCGAGGGTCTTCGAAGCGTTTCGGACGATGAGACACCAGGAGAGGACTGGCTTTCGGATGACCACTTCGATCGGGCCTTCCACTCTTATCGTTATTTTCACTTCCTTCTCCACTTCCCTTTCCTCCATCACTTATCCTCCCCTTCCCTCTTTGTACGATCGAAGAGCATTATCCGATGAGTCAATGCTTGTAGTATTATCTGACTTATCGGTATGTTTCGCAGATAGGACTCCTCGCGTAGAGATTGATGAACTCTGCGAGGAAGCATGATTGTGAACTTGTGAAGACTGTCACCATCATCGCCCATGAATCATACTCCTTCATTCAAGCGAGCGAAGTCACCGTGGAGGCTCTTTGCGGCGACGTTGTAGGCCCTGGCCGCATCCTTCGGGTCCTTGAAGCAGCCGAGATGCTTCTTGTGCCGTCTTCCTATGCAAATCCACGCGCGGTAGAATCCGCGCTTGTCAAAATTCACACCCTTGAAGCCTGTCTTGCTGTCGGCGCGGACGACGGAATTGTGGTGATTCTCCTGCGACGTTGCAGGGCGAAGATTCTCACGGCGGTTGTCGAGTCCGTCTCCATTCCTGTGATCCACTCCGATCACGCCGAGGATGAAGTGATGAAGATAGACGCGCTTCCGACCGATCCAGCTCACGGCGTACAGGAGCGAGCGTGCTCGTCCCGCCTCGCTTACGCACCATCGATGTTGTGAGACACGCTCGAAGTCGGCTTCATCGATCTTGGCGAACTTGCCACAAGTGAGTGGCACCCAGCGTGTGCCAGGAATCGGTGGAGGTTCGAGAGTAATGCGTGGAATCGGTGGACGGCCGGTTCGTGCCATAGCTCCAGCAGTCTAGATACCCGTACTCCCAGGTTACAGTGGCCACAAGGAGACCTATCCTTTTGGTCACCTGCCTGTAGGGTACACTTTTCCTACCAGGAACAGGCGAACGTGAGTGAACTACTCACGGAAGCAACAACCAACAAAAAGGTGAATAAAATGGCACTGTTAGGGACCTGGATCGATAAGGCAAGTCTTCAGACTCTCGGTGGAGGCGCGGGGGTAAATTTCTTCCAAACCGTCGCGCATGCAGTCGCGACGATTGGCGCTGGCGGGGCGAGCACCACCCCTGACACAGGGATCATCGTGGTGCGCAGCGTCGCGGCTGCGACGGCGCCAGGACTGCCCTACTGGTTCGGCGCGAATGCTTCACAGGCGACCCTCGGACTTGCAGTCGGATCGGTCTCACAGGCGAGCGCAGGGATCGTCACCGTGGACTGCTTCAATCTCTACTTTTGGAACCCGATCCGCTGATTCGCTAGAAGCGTCGGCAGGGAGTCCCAGCGCAGAAGCATCCGCGAGATGGATCGTAGATCGAGGCCGCGGGTGCGCAGATCTTCGCACAGAACGCACGGTCTTTTGCCTCGGATCGCTCGATGACCAGCCAGGACAGGACGACAAGAGAGACACCGATGAGGCCGAGCACCGTGAAGAGAACGACGTCGAGGTTCACCCACTCGGAGAGCTTCTTCACGTCTTCGGCTTCCAGGACCTGACCGTAACCGATCGCTGCTGGCTTCCCTTCCCCACTTCAACGAGGGGCCCGAGGACGACCTCCCACGGGCCCTTTCCATCTGGCATGCGGAAGGTGATCTGGCGGTTGAACTTCGCCCCTCGAGAGGCCAGGCTCTTCACGATTCGCCGCGCGACGTGTTCGAGCTGGAGTCGTTCTGGAAGGAGAACGAGAAGCCGATCGAGGCCGGTGAAGCTGGCGACCTCGAAGTGGAGATCGCCGATGGCACCGGGGAGGGTGAGGGCGTGGAGGTCCATCGCGCTTCTCTAGTTACTGAAGATCCTGACCCAGTTCGAAGTGACACCGCCAAGGAGAGTGCCGGCAGCAACCGTGCGGAAGTTGATGACGTTGCCTGCTACCAAATCGACCGCGACAGCACCAATTCCGGTAGCTGACGCCTGATTCGTGGTGATCGTCTTGAGCAGGACTCCATTCAGAAAGATCTGCAAGGCGTTGAGGGCATTCGCGTTCATCGCGATGAAGACGTTGTAGGTACCAGCCTTGTCCACGGGACAGGTGAAATGCCAGTTCGCGCCAGTCGTCACTGCCGAATCCGTATCCGTCTCGAGGGTCTGGAAGTCGATGATCGTGCCGGCGCCAGGTACTACCTGACCAACCGAACTCGAGTAGTAGGCACGCACGTCAGCGAGGCTTGGAGTGTTGCCGCCCGGGGGGATGACAACTGCTGGGCCCCCGTGTGCCTCCTCGAGCGCCTCTTCTGCCGTGAAGACCGCTGTCACCTGGGTCTGCGCGAAGGCGATCACGGCCGAGTTGATCTCTCCGCCCAAGCGACTCAGTTGACTCGTCACCGCCGCGACGACCGCCGTCATGCTGGGCCTGTTCGTGACAGTCCAGTATTGCAGTGCGAGCTGATTCACGAGTGCAGTGACGTCTGGATTCGGAGCGCCCATGATCGTCTCCTAGATCTTCAAGAGGCCAGACTTCTCGAGTGCAGTGATGAGCGCTTCCATGTACTTCTCGTTCGCCTTGTCCTGCCCGAAGTCGTCGAGGCGATCCTCGAAGACAGCCTGGAGACTGCCGAGCGCCGCGATCTCCTTCTTCGCCTCTGGGTCTTCGACTGCCTTCTTCAGATCGAGGACGATCTGATCGGGGGGCTCCTTCGCACGGATCTTGTCCTCGACGATGTTCAAGGCTTCACTTTCAGGAACTTCAGGAAGTGGGGTCGCGGCGGCTTGTCCTGCGGGAAGGCTAGGGGGCTGTCCCAGTGACGTCGCCGCTCCTGCCTGTCCCGGTCCCGGACCTCGCGCTTTCGCATCAGCGAAGGCGCCGAGTCCAGCCGCGACCCCAGAGATCACCTTACCCCAGTCGATTCCGGCGTCGTCACCACCCGATGTAGTTTTCAACTGGAGCTGCGCGACATCGGCGATGGTCTGGAGCATGGTGCGCTGCGCCATCGACTGCGATTCCGCATTCGATCGAGCCGATTCCGCCTGAGCCTTCAGGAACAGCGAGAACTGGGCTGCCTGCTCTTCGGCTCGCTTCGCCTGGCGATCCATGATCTCGAGGATCTGGGGGTCGATGAGAGGTCGAGCGGCTTGGGCCTTCCGATCCTCCCGCTCGCGCTCCATCCGGGCCCTCTCGATCTCCATCTGGGTCTTACGCGCCTCTGCCGAGTTCGAAAGCATCGCGGAGATGATGGGCGCTGCAGCTCCGAGGAGCCCTGTCACGAGGCCCGGGAGGTCGAGGCCGGCTGGGACAGGGACTGGCTTTGCCGAGAGCGCCACGAGGTCAGCGAGGCGCTGCTCGAGCACCTTGGAGCGCGCCTCGGATTCGGCTCGGAGGCGATCCATCTCGAGGCGCCGCTCGCGATCGGCGAGGTCATGCTCCTTTCGGCCGAGTTCGGCCCGTTCCGACTGGAAAAGGCTGGAGAGCCCTGTTGCATCGCCTTGGATTCGCGGTCCGGTGGCGCCCCATGGCTCTCCAGCCAGAGTGAAAGATGAAAGAGCGGTCGCTCCGGCCCCGTTCGGCGAGTCGGCTGCGGACGACAGGAGCACGGGGCCGAGCCAGGCAGCAGACTTCGTGACTGCAGGGTTCGGCGGCCGAGGTGGCCCCGTGATCTCGGAGGGGGTGATCTGCCCGTAGTGCTTCTTCTGATCCTTGCCGTCGAGGACTTGGAGCACGTAGAGGCCCCCGCCCGAGAAGGGGGCGATCCAGCTCTCCGCGTCGGCGATGTGCTGCCAGCTCGCGTCACCGAAGGTCGCGATGTGCTGCGTGACGGTCGAGGCCGCGTTCGGACGGCGAACGAGCTTCAGCTTGAAGGTGTTGCCGTTGCCATCAGCGACTCGGGAGAGGGCCTCGAGGGCTTCTTGGTACGAGGCCGGAACGGCTGCGGTGTCATGGGCCATGAGAACTAGTCCTTCCAGTATCCAGCTTCGCAGGTGTAGTCGTGGATGAAACCCTGAGCTTCGAGTTCGCCGTCCGCAGGAGGCTTGTCGTCGAATCTCGCGTGCATGTGGAGGAAGAGCCCGACGCCTTTCGAGAACTTGAGCTCAAAGCTGTCGAAGCGACCGATCATGATCGGGCTCGCGAGCTCCAGGATATGCCTATCCTTCGCTGATCGTCCCGGATCTACATCATCTGCCAAGCAGGCATCTCCTTCGAGACACACCCGACCGCCAACCTTGATCGCGCTGTGCAAGTAGACAGCGCTTGGATCACATTTTGTCTCGATTCCGTGGATCGAGGCATCGAATCCGAGACAGCCGAACTTCGGCGGCTTCCACTTCGCGACATCGAGGACCAGGGCGATGTAATGCTTTCCCAACTTTTCCATGTCTAGCCCTTGAAGATCGAGGGCTGGCCATCGCCCATGGTCTTCATGGTCTCGAGCTTCGTGAGCTGCTCGAGGGATCCTGCGATCGAGTTCATGACCTCGCCGAGGAAGCGGATCCCGCACATGCCATCGACGGGCTTGCCATCGATGACCTTCGTGATCTTCCACAAGCCACAGCCGGCGTAGAGGCAGGGACCGAGGGCCTGCGGCGGCGACAACGTAGCTTCTCCGAGAGTATTGCCTGCAAACTTCACGATCGTTTCCGAGACCGGGACCACTGGAGACCGGAAGGGGCAGAGACTCCAGATCGGCAAGTTCACGTCACTCATGGTCTGCCTCACGATTCACGTAGGACCACAGGAGCAGGGACACCGCGGTGCAGAGCGGCGCCATGACGACGGCGAACCGGACCCAGTGGAGGAGAAAGGCAGCTCCGAGACCGAGCCAGAACGAGAGGCAGGGCGGGCACTCGAGGAGCGTGAGAAGAAGCGAATCGGCGCCGAGCATCTTCGCTACGAGTCTTCGTACTGGAAGGCTAATTTTACTATCAGCGATGATCCAGGACACCCCGAAGACTCCGAGGGCGACCGCTGAGATCTCGCCGAAGGGGGGCATCAGCCGAGAGAATCCATCGAGTGCTTGACCCACTTTTCGAGGGCATCGGCCTTCATGACGCCCTCGTGGACGATCCCCTCGTCGCCAGTTCGAAGCACGTAGATCGGAGTGGCCCTGATCTTCTTCAGCCCGAAGTGCTCAGGGTAGGGACCATCCGCGTCGAACTCGAGCGCGAGCTGCATGGGATTGCGAGCCTTGTACCGCTCCCACTCCGGGATGGCTACCTCACAGGCGGGACAGCCACCTTGCGTGAACATAAGGAGCATCGGTCGGTTCGGAAGGTTCACGATTTCGACTCCGCTACGAGTAAACTCTCTCGAACCTGGAGAAGCTAGGGCAGCGGTACGTAAAACCGTGCTGGCAGGGGAATTCCGTCACGTCCACGTGGGTCTCGGCGCAGCGACTGATGGGCGCTGCCTGCGAGTAGCCATCCCACAAATAGCAATTCCGGCACTGGCATGCCGGATCGTCGTGCGGTCGTGATTTGGCCATGAAATCTCGACTTTCTAGGCTTTCCTCCCCTGCGCGGCTCGCATGATTGCGTCGTAGTCGCGGGAAGCCTGCACTTTCTCAGCTCGACCTCGGTCTTGGTAGAAATCGAGGCCATCGGGACAAGTCGCTGCCGGATGCACAATCACGAGATCGTGTCTGAATTCGGAAAGAGCGGTACAGGTGCCCCACATGTTCATTTCGTGAGAAGCTCGAGAAAGGTCGATTGGGTCGGGAGCTCTATCAAGCACACTTCGTGCGAAATGAGTCACCATCTGCAAAATGCCGACTTTTCTCTTCGAGCCGGGTTCGCATCGCTCCCAGAGCTTTTTGGTCTCTTTCCAGTCCTCGTTCCGAAAGTGAAGGCAGCGAGCGCACCGCGATCGCATCGCGTCTGCCACTTCACCGGCGGTTAAGTCCGTGGTGACCGGCGCCAGCGAGCGGGCCATCGGAGTCGCGCCGCGGAAGTTGAGCGCCGGGCGACCCTGTCTTGATTCCACTTCCGGTAAACCACCAGCCAAGTTCACTGTCAGTGGCAAGGCTTGCGTTCGCCGAGCAGGGGCCTCTTCCGGCTCGTTGGCCGCTGGCAGGATCTCGAGGCGATCGATTTCTGCTGGTTGACCCATAGTTAAAATGGCTCCAGCGCATCGAACGCGATGTAGTTGCCTGGCTGGATTCCAGCGTTTTCATTGCCGGCCGATTCGAGTTCGAGATCTCGAGCAAGCTCTCGCAGAAACTCTCGAGTCGCCGTGATCACGCGATCTCGAGCGTCGGCGTACGCGGCGAGGCGGCCAGCGCGGATCGCCGGATTCGTCGCTTCTGCTGCAAGTGCTTGCAAGAGCAGCTCGCGAATCGCGTCTTGCACAGGCCTGTCAGGGCCGACCGCGACTGCGTAGCTGAAAACTGGGTCGAACCGGGAATCTTCGAGATCGACGTTCACGACGCGGCGGAAGCCTCGCTCTTTCAGGCTCTTCGCGTACTCGCTCGGTCTGCGGGCCCCAGTCCTCATCGTGGGAGACAGCCTAGACCTGATTCGATTTCCGACGCAAGAGGAACTAGGACCGATCGTGTTCACACGAATAGGGGAATCAAGATGGGTAGGAGGTGGTACCCAAACGTGACGGTCGTGCACGTGCACGTGATAACTAAACCCCCATTTCTCTGACTATTCTTATACTTAGAAGGATTAGAATAGGGGGGTGTGTTATATATATAGGGATTTGGACAATTGGGTACACTCTGTTTTTGGCCTCTGGATTGCTTGCCATGAAATTCACCCTCCAAAATTTCGAGTCTTGGATGGGTCTGGAACTCAAACTCCGTCCCACAACGGGGCGATCCTACCGAAACTTCGCACGCGCCTTCCTACGCGACGCGAAGCACGCAGCCGCCCTGGTGAGCGATCCCGACCGATTCGTTGCTCTGGCGGCCGAATACGACGATTCTCTGGCCTCTTCTTCGCGGGTTCTCTTCCGCAGTGCCATCAGGACATTCGCCCGCTACCTGCAAGCCCATCGGGGGGTCGAAATCACGTGCCGCTTCACACGACAGCGTGAACACGGACGGCGTCAGACACCGCCGCACCCGCTTGGACCTCTTCTGCGCGATCTCGAGACCAATCGCGTTCCCTTCAGCCGACTTGAGTTCATCCGCTGGCGCGAAGTAAAACGCAACGGCAACAAGGGCGAGCTGAATGACAAGCTGTACGGGGAGTATTACCTAGTTTCGATCGAGACGGTCCAAGCGCTGAATTTGTGGGCCGGTGGTGGTGAACGCGCGAGCCAAGATCAGCCAGTCGTTCCAGCATCGCCGAAGAGCTTCGCCCCGATGTCCACGAGGCGCATGCTGCGCCTTGCACGTGGGCCCTAAGCCCCCTCGGCTGTGGGAAAGGGGATCACGTTCGACTGCCTGACGCGCACGTAGCGGAGCGGTGCCATGATGTCATCATCCGGCACTCGCGTGACGAGCTTCTTCTCAAGCAGCGAGGCGATCATGTCGTCACCCCGTTTCTTGATGAGATGCGCCTTTCTCAGGGCCTGCGCATACTCCACCGGCTGCTCGCCGATTGCCTGGAGCATGCGCCGCTCGTCCTTCATGTCGCGATCGACGGCAAGTCCCTGAGCGATCTCCTGAACGGACTCGATGTGAAGGTTCACGATCTTGATCGCAGGCTCGAGAGCGGAGAGCTCGACCGACCACGGCTCGCCGCTGCGCGCGGTGCCGTAGTCCCACGAGAGGAGCATCGCGATCTTGATTGCGTGGCCGAGGGCTCTGTGAATTGCAGCATTACTCTCCCGCTCGCTTCTTCTCGCCATTTCCTTGAGGAGGTGACACCACTCCTCCCAAAGGGCTAGAGCGCCAAGCCCGAATCCCTCGCACGGCTTCATGTTGGGCATGAAGATGTCTTCGCCTGTCGCGTAGGTCTTGAGCGTCGCCGAGAGTTCTTTGCGGACGTCTTCACCGTAGAACGTCCCTGCACCATTCTCGCGTTCACTCGTGGCATACATGGTGAAGAATCGTCCCAGGAAACCCTCTGTCCAGTCGATTTCCGTGGTGAATGCCTCGAGTAAGCCAGGGGTCACCCCTGCTAGGATGGAGAGCCGAGGGCGCTCCTTATAGACGAGTGACACCTTCTTTTTCTTCCTCGCGACGAGCTGCTTTCCGATCCGCCCGCAGTCGTAGAGATCGGTGAGCACCATGCGCAGCGGTGCGAGCTGGCTCCGCCCTTTCTCGGTCCCCTGAAGGAAGGACCCAAATTCCTCGTAGAAGAGGATCTGCGGCTTATTGTCATTGATCGCCTCGATGCATGCCTCGGGGCTGCCCGGTCTCGTCATGATCGTCTGTGGCAATGCTCCTTGCAGCACACTCTCGGCCGCTTGGATCGACCTCGTCTTCTGCGACACCGAGCTTGGGCCCACGATGAGTGCATACAAGTTCGCCCGCGTGCGAATGACCCCTGGAAACTCCATCTCGCCAGGGACCGACTGCGAAAGAAGTGCGAGGCCCGCTGCCACATGGAATCCGATTCCCGCTTCGAGCCATCGACCTGCCCATCGGACATACGATCGAAGAAATCCGTTCGGAGGCAACGCGTCGAGCACTTCCTTGTCGCTGATCATCAGGGATCCTCTCGAGGGGTAGTGGGCCCCGAAGCATGGCCCGATCGGATCGAACGGGCTACGTCCCGGACCGATGCAGCAGATCTCACTCGAGACTGTCCCCCCCGAAGCGTGGGCCCTTCTCGTCTCGATCCCAGGCATCCGCTCACGCGGCGGGCTGCTCCAAGTCCCCGAGAACGCTCTTTGGCTGGCCCAGGAGCATCTCGGGCTACTCGAGGCCGAAGAGAGGCCCTGCGGTCGCCCTGGAGCCGCCAAGGGCGCTCTGCCGTGGCTTCGCGAGTGGGTCCCCGCGTTCCTCACGGGCTACCAGCGCGAGGGGATCGCCTGGGCCCTGTCTCGCGAGGGTCAAAGCGGTCTTTTCTTCTGGTCCGCAGGTTCGGGGAAGACTCTTGGCGCGATCGTCTGGCTCGTCTCCACAGGCCCTGGGATCACAGTGGTGGTGACGAAAGCTGCGATCCGTCCGACGTGGGCGAGGGAACTCGAGACGTACACGCAGGACGTGCACTTCGAGGTCCTCGACGGAGAGACTCCAGGCAAGCTGACCGGCTCGATCCCCCTCGATCGTCCTGTGGTCCTCGTCACCGCCTACGACACGCTTCCAGGCTGGATCGATGCGATCGTTCGACTGAAGCCTCGTTCCTTGGTCCTCGACGAGATCCACCACGTCAAGTCACACTCGAGATGGGAAGCTCGCGTGAACGGCGACTCTATTCGTCCATCATTCTCGTTGAAAGACAACCGCGCGGCAGCCTGCTACCGGCTCTCTCGCGTCGCTCGACGTCGTCTCGGGCTCACTGCGACCCCGATCAAGGACCGCGTCCGCGATCTCTGGGCCCAGCTCGACCTGATCCACCCTGGGGAGTGGGGATCCTACTGGGACTGGGCTCGAAGATACGCTGGGGCAACTGAGAATCCCTATGGTGGAATGGATGACAAGGGTAAGAGTAATTTGGGAGAGCTGAAAAGGCGCCTTTCGTATGTAAGCCATAGAGTACCTTATTCCCTCGCTAACCGCGACTTGCCTCCTAAGCGACGACTCGTCACCTATGTATCGATACAGGATCAAAACCGAGCCGAAGGTGGAATCTCGAAGGAGATCAAGAGGGCCGCGAAGTTCGGTCCGACCGCGATCCTCGAAGCTCGCCTCATGGAAGCTGCCAGCCGCAAGCGAAAAGTGGTGCTGGCGCATGCTCGCGATGCCCTCGAAGGGGGTCTGAAGGTGACCATCTTCACCGGCCGCCGAGTCGACTGCGAGCGTCTCCGAGACGAGGGGCAAGATGGACGCTGGAAGACGTTCTCAGGCCACGGCGGGGACTCGCCCGAGGTTCGGGAGACGATCCGACGGAACTACATGGCCGCCGCTGGACCGGCACTCCTCATCGGGACAGGCGACGCATGGGGCGAGGGCCTCGATCTCCAGGACACGGATCTCGCCATCTTCGCGATGCTCCCTTACACTCCAGGCCAGGTGATCCAGTGGGAAGGCCGCTTCGCTCGACTGGGTCAGAAACGTCCAGTTCTGATACGCTACGTGATCGCGGAGGGCACCGTCGATGAACATGTCGCGACGATCCTGCTCGGGAAGCTCCCCGCGGTCGAGAAGGCCACCGACTCCGACGAGATCGTGGGTCTCGGGCGCGAGCTCATCGGGGCCTCGGAAGAGGAACTCGTCGCGAGCCTGGTAGACAAGGTGATCGGAAGGGAGATGAGATGATCGCGTTCTGTGCGAAGTGTGGCCACCACTACTCGGATGTGTCGAGTAGTCCTTGCCGTACCTTGCTGTCTAAGGGCTGGTATTGTGGCTGCAACTGTAGTGAAAAGCCTCTCCTCATGACGTGCGAGCCACTGCCTCCAGGTCCCGTAGGGCCACGATCTCATCGCTGCGATCCGGTCGAGGAGCGGAGGGACCTTGCCGATCTGATCTTCGAGCTCGCGGATGCGCTTTGCTTGTTATGTGGACTGGACAAAGGTCGTGAGTGACGAGGAGGATCTCCTCGAAGACGGCTATCGCGGGTGGCCTGAAGAGAAGAAGAAGGTGGTCTTCTAATGACCCGATCGGATGAGAAGGCTACAACCGGGGCTACTTGAGCACGGTATGACTTCCCATGATCACTATTATAAAGCTCGGAATCACTGGAGATTTTCGGCTTCACCGCGAACTCAATTGTCTTGTTGATCACAAGACAATGGGCCTCGAAATGTCATGTGATCAACAAGACAATTGGCCCTCGCAGGATGACCATGAAGAGGGAGGTTGAAAATGGGGATGCAGCACGTCCAGTGGGCTCCACTTCGCGATGACAAGGGCCTGCCGGTCCTCGACGAGAAGGGCCAGGTGAAGCACTGGATCTGCTCGTGCGGTGTGATCGTCCCCGATCCTCCCGATCCTCATCCCGAAGAGAGCCTCGATCTGCTCATCGAAGAGCTCGTGCGTGCCTCGCGCGAGATTCTCGCGAGTCCAGTCCATCCCGACGAGAGCGCCACGATGACCGAGCTGCGCCGGGGCCTTCAAGCCTCGCTCGATTCGTACGACAGGAGCAAGGCCGGGGAGTCCTCGTGAGACCCAAGCTCGTTCGCTGTAAGAAGTGCGGTCGGAAGACTCCCGCTCCGCGATGGGTCATCGAGGCGAAGATCGACGTCTTCTGTGAACACTGTCCGACTGGACATCCTCTCGACACGCGAACGAAACCAGGACCTCCTCCATGGCAAAAGTCCTGATCGACACCGGCCCGAGCAGGCGGGGCTGGCATCGTCTTGAGGCTCATCTACGTTGTCCCCAGCTCTTCGCCTGGGGATATGGGCAGGCAGGCTCAACCAACCCCGAGACAGCCCAGGCGTCGCGCCGGCAGTTCCCTCCCACTCCCCCCCTCGTCCGCGGTTCGATCGGCCACGTGGGCCTGGCGCATCTCTACGCACGCCTTCGAGCCGTCCAGACGAACATCGATCCAAACCTCTTTCACCTCCCCACCGAGGCCATGGGCCTCGTCGCGGACTCGTTCGGCGAGCTGGGAGACGAGATGCTCCCTGTCGCGACCAGGGTCCTCATCGCCTACGCCAAGCATTTCAGCCATGAGAAGTGGAAGATCCTTGCAGTCGAGCAGGAAGAAGAGACGACCTTCCACGGCTACCTCTACACCGCTCGCGTCGATCTCGAGTACGAGGACCGCGCCGGCAAGATCTGGTTCGTCGATCACAAAGTGGTGTCTAAGCTCGAGGCGAAGGTCCTCGATCGCTACACCCTCTCTGGCCAGATTCTGGGATTGAGTCATCTCGGAGCGAGGAAGCACGGTGATCGCTTCGGTGGAGTGCAGTTGAACCTCCTCGGGGTGAACCCGATCTCGTTCATCCGCCATGTCCCCGATCCCGCGCCGTGGCTCCTCGAGAGATTCCCCGATCTAGTTAAGCTCGCAGAAGAAGGGATTTCGAGGACAGAAGATCTTCTTAGACAGAAGCTAACTGTCCCCGCTTCCCCCTCCGAATTCACTTGCTACAACTCGTACGGAAGATGCCCCGCGCATGGCTTATGTCGCTGGGGGGTAGAGACGTCGGGACGAGCCATTTTCGAATAGATCGGTTGTCTAGTAGAAGATCGAGCCCCCTACAACAGGGTAGCTTGACGCGGATCGTCACGCGGCATAACTAGGTCGTCCCTCGCTGTTGTAGTCTCGGGGACGGGCGATGCCTCACGATCCTAGCTTCTCGATCCTCTATGGGGACCTGAAGGCTGGGAAATCAGCCGACGCACTCGCAGCATTCCCACGAGGGGTCTACATCGCAGCTCCTGGCGCGCTCGCGCCGGCAGAGAGTGTCTGGGGATTTGACCAGCCGCCGCGAAACGACCTCGAGACCTTCAAGGACATCTCGAAGTTCTCGACTGGGCTCAACGGATCGACCATTGCCCTCGTCTGCGATGACGCGACCCTGATCGCTGATCGTACCGCGAACTACCTGCGCACGAAGGGGCTCACCGGCTGGGACCTCTGGGCGGCCGTCCTTTCACAAGCGATCCACATGCGCGATACGCTCCGTCGCCGTGGATTCCACATCGCTTTCACCTGCCACCCGAGGACTGCTCACGTCGATAATGGCGTCCGAGTCCGCGGCGGCCCGTCCTTCCAGGGACAGTGCGCCGAGAAGATCCCCGCGGCAGCCGACTTCCTTCTGCGAGCCGAAGCTCGAGATGGAGGCCTGACAGGAACTCCCGCGATTGGCTGGTCTCACGTCTACCGTACTGGCTACTCGCCCGACTGGCTCCAAGGCTCGCGCTATAACACCCCTGATCAGAGTCCAATGAACCTCGGGGAGATCCTGCGGCTTGCCGGGTACTCGATCCCTCGCCTGCCTGGTCTCGAGTGGCAGGAGGCCCTCGCCGACGCTCTGGCACGTCGGCTGTGCGAGGTGGGCCTGGGGAACACCGAACTCGTCAAGGACGCACGCGAACGAGTCCTAGACAAGGCTTTTCGATCCTTCACCCGGAACGAGGCCCATGCGTACTGGGCCGTCCGCGATGGCTACGATCGCGCTGTCCTGTGGACCGCAGCAGCGGGGCAGCGAAAGCTCATGTGGGGCATCTAGGAGGCTTAGATGTCGGTCGTCTCGATCCGGGCTCGGACGTGCCCCGACTGCCGCCACGCCGAGCATGAGGGGAGGGTCTGCAACGCGGTGGGGGGTCTCGGGGCTTGCAGATGCTCACCCTATGAGTGGGTCGATATCTCGAAGTGGCAAGAGGAGGAGGAGGAGAAGGAGAAGAAGACGATCGATGTCTCCGAGAATCTTCTTCCTCTCCCTTTCACTCGAGTCGATCCGTTCGATCAGTTCGAGGACTGGCTGTTTTCACCTACTGTACTGTGGAAAGTCCTCTTAGTAGCGGTAGTTACACTAATGTTGATCATCTTTTTCACCTCGATCTACGTCAGAGACATCGGTTTCTAACCTGGAGAATACAAATGTCAGAGACCCGTGATTTCGCAATCGCAGTCAACATCAACAATCTCGGCCCCGTCGATGTCATGATGGACGACCCGACTCCTGGCCCCCACATGGCAGAGATCATGGACGTTCGCCAGGTGACGAGCGACGGCGAGGGTGGGACCGGCAAGACCACTTTGAGATTTAGCCTCATGGACATCGAGGAGCACTCACTCACCCGCGGGATCATCACCGGCCTCGTTATCGGAACCGACTGGTCGAAGGACTTCAACACCCAACACGTGGTGAACCTCCTCCTCGGGATGGGGGCCAACAAGGAGAAGGTGAAGGGCGTCATCACCCTCTCGCCCAAGAACCTCATCGGCAAGAAGTGCCCGATCTACGTGAAGGCCCCGCCCACCGAATTCGACGAGAATGGCAAGCGCCAGTTCTCGAACAAGAACTTCATCACCATCGAGATGTACGAAGCCGCGAAGAGGACTCGCGCAGCGATGCGAATCCCCGCCGCGAACCAGCCGTCTTCGGCTGCGAACGGGATGAATGGGGCAAGCGGAGGGCAGCCTACTTATCCGGATCAGGCGCGGACTCCTCCGAGACCCCCTGTCGCCGCGAACTCTCCCAGTGTGATTCCGGCCGCGAATGGGCCTGCTGCAGTCGAACTCGGCGACCTCTTCGGGTAATGAGAGGTGACTAGGCCATGGAAGTAGGAACTGCGGAGGGAAGGATAGACGTTACAGATGTAGACTCTCTCCTAGAATCCTCGATAGTATCCTCGAATGAACCAGCAGCTCAGATCGAGGAGACACCGATGACCGAGCCAGAGGATCTCGAAGAGAAGGTGGAAGAGAAGAAGAGGGGGAAGAAGATGGCAGGTAGGCCGAGAATCACGTCTGCGAAGAAGCCAGCTATGAAGACGAAGGCGAAGACCGCGACGAACGGTGACGCGAAGGCCAGTCTCGCCATCGACGAGGGCACGAAGAGGCTCGTTCGCAAGCTCCGCGCGAAGATGGAGCTCGAGAATGGCGAGCGCATCTCGTTCGCGGAAACGATCACCTTCGCCGTAGAGCAGGCCCTCAAGTAGAAGTTCGGGGGAGGGGGGAACATCTTGAAAGACTGGGGGAGGGGAACGGGTCTCGTAAACCGTCCTACCCTGGGAGCGCCCGAGCCCGCCCCCTCCCCCTTTTTGAAAGGGAGACTCCGTGAGCGACTTTTCGATCGTGTGCCCCTGTGGAAAGCCCGCCACCCTTCGCACCTGGGAATCCGATCTCTTCCTGTGCCGGGCCCACGGTAGGGACTGGCTTCGCTCCCACGAGAAGGAGATCGCGGGGGTCGCCGTCATCGAGAAGAATGACGACGCATTGCGCGGTGCCGTCGAGACCTTCGTGGTGAAGATCGCGAGGAGACCTGGAGTGATCGAGAGGCTGAGAGGAGCTGTCTCCGCGCTGCTCGGGAGACAGGCGTGAGCAAGACCGTGAAAGAAGTAGAGGTCATTAGCATCGATGAGGTGAAGGAGTTCGCGAAGGATCTCCTCGAGAAGTGCAAGAAGGTGATGAAAGAAAACAGCCGACTCCCGCGCTTGGCCTACCTTTTCATCGCTGGCCCTGCGAGCACCGAGAGTCATGCCGATACAGGGCTCACGATGGTTACCGTCAGGAACCCAAAGGAAGCCGAAGTAGGGGTCTTTCTGCTCGATCTCGACGCGAACTACGAGCAGCTCGTCTCGATGATCGCGGAGACGGAGCCCAAGTTCCGAAAGCTCCTTCCAGAGCTGCGGCGCCTCGCGCATAGCACCGACATGAAAGACGATCAGGTGGCACACCATGTGGTACGCGCGTGGACGCACATGACGGGCATGCGCGAGCACACGATCGTCACCGCCTACATGCGCGCGATGATCAAGCGGCTAAAGCCCTACGCGGTCGTCATGCAGCCGGACGCGTACACGCTTGAACCACCGGCTGGTGTCGATCCGCTCGAGTGGCGAAAGAAGTGCCACAAGAACTTAGCCGATGAGCCGAGTGCGAAGGAAGCCATCAGCATCTCCCTCGAAACGAACAAGTATCGGTGGCTCGCGAATGTCATTTACAAGCGAGATCCTCCGAAGACCGGCAAGGTGATCTCCTTCGAGGAGCCTCGGATCATGGCCTCTGATTCTCCAGATACGGCTGAGCTCGGCGGGCATGTCTTCGGGGCTCTGCACGACTTTCCCATGAACTAGGCCCTTTGTGAGCGATCAGAATGAGCCTGTCGAGGTCGAGGTCACAGAGGTGATCGCGCAGACGGACAAGGCGATCCTGTGCGTCATCGAGGGCGAACACGTCTGGATCCCCACCTCCCAGATTAAGGATGAGTCGGAGGTTTGCGAAGATGGAGACTCAGGAACGCTCGTCATCCCGCGCTGGCTTGCCAAGGCGAAAGGGCTCGAATGAAGACCGAAGGATCCTTCTCGATCGAGGTCCCCTTGAACGGTGCCGGCCCCTGGGTGAAGACAGCCCCGATCTTCGAGAAGAAGGAGAAGCCGAAGAGGAAGGCCCCTGGCGAAGTCTCTGGGACACGTAGGGAACTCGATGCCTACGACACCCCACCCGAACTCGCGCTCGCCTGCGTTCGGTGGTGCTACGACAACCTGACGATCTCCGAAGCTCCGCTCGTCCTCGATCCGACCGCGGGAGGTGGCCCCTTCGCAGCGGCTGCGAGACAGGTCTGGGAGAAGTCCAGAGTCGTCGCCGTGGACATCCGAGACGTCTGCAAGGCGAGCTGTGAGGCCTCCGGGGCTGTTTTTGCATGCGCCGATGCCCTGACACTCGCCCCAGCCACCATTCGCCGAGCCGACCTCATCGTCACGAATCCCCCCTTCAAGCTCGCCGATGAGCTCGTGTGGCATCTGTGGGCGAACATGAAGGAAGGAGCAAGCCTCGCCTTTCTCCTCGCGGTGACGTTCCTCGGCAGCTCCGAACGCTGGCAGCCCGGGGAGTTGACCGTCTATCCCGAACGCGCCGCCGACTCCCCTGGGATCTTCAAGGTTGCCCCCTTGAGCTACTGCGTGCCGATCGTCCCCCGCCCCTCGTTCATCGGCTCGAAGTCGCCGAAGTTCGAGGCTGCGCTGTTCTGTTGGGTCAAGGGGAGGGCCAACGACTTCGTTCCGAGCATCATTCCAGACGAACCTATCCGCTGGGTGAAGACGAAGAAGGCGAAGGCCTCGAAGTGAAAGAGCCCGACGAAGAGCGCGACAACGTCACGGCGCTAGCTCGGCAGTATGCCGTACAGGCATACGCACTCCTCGACGTGACGAGCTGCCCAGGGGGCAAGGAGCATGAAGGACAGGGCGGCGCCTCATTCTGCGATGCCTGCCTCGTGAATGCCCTCGCGAGCGCATGGAAGGCCGGCCGATCTTCGAGGTGACCCGCCGTGCGCCAGCCGAGCTGTCTCGAGAGGAACTACAGTCCCGAGGCTCACGGTGCGGAATGCTTCAGGTGCCCTCTGCGAGACCAGCGCCTCGGCCTCCCAGTTCCCCCCGAGCCGTCCCGTTCACCCCTCGCTATCATCGTCGGCGCGAACCCAGGGCCTGCCGAAGTCGAGAAAGGTCGCCCGTTCGTTGGCCCCTCGGGTGTCGAGCTCATGCAGGGCCTCGCCGCAGTCGGCGCCGTCCGCTCACAGTTCACTATCACGAATAGTCTACTTTGCTGTCCACCTGGAGCAGCCCGGGGGGCGCTCGAGCGGTTCCTTCACGATTTGCAGAAGACGAACAAGCGTCGGGAACGGCAGGACCGCGATCGAGGTCGAGAACCCTCGGAGCCGATCCCCTCGCCGATCGAGTGCTGTCGGCCACGACTGCTCGCCGAGATAGCCGAGACGCCGCGCGTCATCACCTTGGGCGGAACCGCACTTCATTCCGTGCTTGGACGCCCCACGCGGGTTATGGATGCGCGGGGGGGGCCTCGCGAGGTCAAGCTCGGGAACTCCCCTGCCCCTGAGATCATCGCGCGAGTCCTCCCCACCCTTCATCCCTCGTTTATCCTGAGTTCACGGCGCTGGCGAGGACCGTTCCGGGCCGACCTCGGGCGCGCGGTACGATGGTTCACGGGAGGGCTTGCTTGGCAGGACCCTCTAAGGCTCGAGGCTCCATCACCTGGCCAACTTGCAGCCTTCTTCCTCGAAGTCGGATCCGATTCCGATACCACCTGTGACCTTGAGACGTTCCCAGGGTTCCCCGAGGTCGGCCACTACGATCCGCTCTATGACAAGATCGGACTTGTCGGCATTGGTATAGCCGACGGGCGAAAGACGGTGATTATCCCATTTCGCTCTATTGAAGGAAAGAGTAGCTGTTACACGGAGCAGGAGAAGAAGCAGATCGTCTTGATTCTCAAAGATTACTTCACTTCCCCCCGATTTGTGAAAATAGGGCACAACTTCAACTACTACGATCGGATGGTCATCGAGAGTCAACTCGGTGTCACTCCCGCGCCGGTCATCGACACGATCGCCCTTGCAAAGCTTGCAGATCCCGAGATGCCACACTCGCTTGGCTTCGTGGGCTCGATCCACACCGATGTCGGCTCGTGGAAGGCCGGGCACCTCGCCACCGACGCGAAGACCGACCATGAGTGGGTGAAGTACAACAGCTTCGATCTCGCAGTCACCGCACTCGCCTACCCCAGCCTCGAGCATGTCGTAGCAGATCGAGGACAGGCCCATCTCCTTCCGATCGTCCACCGGCTCCAAGACGTCTGCGTAGGCCTGCATAGAACTGGGCTTTTGGTAGACGAGGGCAAGCGGCGCGAATGGGATTCGAAGCTCCTTCGAGAGGCGAGAGAAGGGCTTTCAGAGTGCCGGCGTCTCTCCTGTCAATCCGATCTCAATCCCGGCTCGACTGCGCAGCTCCGAAACCTCCTCTTCGACGATCTCGGCATCGCGCCCCACCACTACTCGGAGAAGACCGGCGAGGCGAGCACGGATGATGATGCTCTGCGAGCCTTTCTCAGCGAGACGTGGGGTCTACCAGGTCTGCAGAAGCAGCTCGTCCAGGCGATCCGGTCCTTCCGGAAGGTGGTGAAGCTGCGAGGGACCTACGTCACAAAGCTTCGACCCATCTCGGATCGATCGGTCGCCGAGCCTCTCCTCGCCTGGGACGAGGAAGAGACCGAGGAAGAGCGAGAGAAGCGGCTGTCGAAGCACGCGGCTTCCCCTGGTCTCGTTCTACCAGACGGACGGGTGCACCCCGACTACAACGCCCATGGAACCCTCGGCTGGCGTCTCTCGAGCTCGAACCCGAACGCCCAGAACTTCCCCTCGAAGCTCCGCGAGATCATCGTCGCAGGGCCCGGGAACGTCCTCGTCGGCTGTGACGAGGCCCAGCTCGAGCTCAGGATGATCGCTGGGCTGGCAGGGGCAGGTGTCTACTGCGAGGCCTTCTCGAAGGGCGAGGATCCTCACCGTGCGCTCTGCCTCGACTTCTTCGGCGAGAAGTTCACGGCGGCCGGCAAGGATCAGCAGAAGTCACTGCGCGTGTTCGTGAAGCAGTTCACCTACGCGAGCGGGTACATGGCCCAGCCCGAGACGGTCCACGCGGTCCTCGCGTCGTCCGAAGACGAAGACGGGCGCCTGCTCTACCCCGACATCACTGGGCGTCAGACAGCCGCCTTCCATGACAAGTGGCTTCGGCGGAACCCAGAGATCGAGCCGTGGTGGGAGTCCATCCTCGAAGACTGGCGGCGCGATCACTGCCTCGTCGAGCCGATCCTCGGTCTCCGAGTGGACTTCCTCGACGGTGAGGATCCCTCGAAGATGATCAACTTCAAGCCCCAGAGTGGCGGATCCGCGCTCGTCCACCTCGCCACCTTCCAGGCGCTGGAACAGATCCCATTCGAGAAGTGGGGAAGGGGAACCGGGATCGTGACCCAGACCCACGACTCCCTGGTCGTCGAGTGTCCAGAGCCCGAAGGAGAGAACGTGAAACGAATTCTCGAAGCGTCGATGAAGATGGACGGGCGACGGTGGGGACTCGATGTGCCTTTCCTTGGGGAAGCAAAAGTAGGGAAGACATGGAAACAGGTATGAATGAAGGAAATGATGACTTCCAAGGGCCACCTGAGAAAGACCCTCTCCAGACCTTCAACGTCATCATGATCATCCTGGGCTGGACTGTGATCACAGCTCTCTCGGCCTACATCATCTTGGGGTGAACATGACCATGGAAGAAATCGACAGGCGACGCGAGGTGCTCGAGAAGGCTCGCGATGAGCGAAAGAACTGAGTGGTGGGCCCAGGACTGCCGACAACTGCCATGAGCTCTCCTTCCAGGTTCTTCCTCGCCCACTCGAAGTCCTGTGGCGACCTCGAGATCAACGAGCTTCGGCGGATCACGGTCGTCATGCTGGGAGTCCTCTCGCGCGGCAAGCCCTTCGAGGTGGTCATGGGCCGTGACTACTTCAACGCGCGGTTCAAGGCGGCTGGCTCTTGGAACGCTTGGGCCCACGAGGTGGCGACCGCGGTGAACTACGCCACCCGCGAGCCGATCTTCAAGGCGATCCTCGTCCCTGAGGGTTATGTCGGCGCCGGCACAGCCAAGATCCTGCAGGAAGCTTTCGCTGTACGAAAGCCTGTATTCGCCTTCGATCGGACTGGAAAGTGGACTCGGATCCTAGGACTCGAAGTGAAGAACTCTGGCGACTGGCAAGGTGGATGGGGCCTTCTCCAAGAGAGTTGATCTGGCTGCCCGTCTACCTCCTCGCACCGATGGCGGATGCAGAACTGGGTGAAGAGCACGGTTTCGAGAACATCGAACGAGAGGACCCATCTCTATGAGACCAATAGTCGAACGAGTCGAATCTTCGATCAAGGGTGGCGTGAACGCGAAGCTCGGCCAGAAGACGCTCATCCTCGGGGTGAACGGCATCGGCAAGTCCGCGATCGTGAATGCAGTCGAGCTCGCCGGCACGGGCAAGGCCTCCGATGTCGCAGGCCGCTCGGTCCTCGCGAGGGATGCCGATCTCTTCATGCTTGCCCCACCTGGCGCGGATCACGTCTCCGCACGCGCCCACCTCTCTGAAGGCACCGGCATGGCCGCCTGGGAGCTACGAAAGGGGCACCGTGCAAAGAGGACCGGCCCCGACGTCGCCTTCCCCCTCCGCGAGGTCCAAGACGCCCTCCTCGGGAGTGCCGAAACGGCCAGGAAGTGGGTCTTGCAGCATGGAACTCCCTTCGCCTGGGCCGACGTCACCTTCATGGTGCCTGTGAGTCTCCATCCCAAGCTGAGTTCGCTGGGCCGCGGACCCGATCCGGCTGCCTCGCTCACCACCGCGCTCGAGAAGGCCCGCGCGGAGGTCCGCACCTGCAACGCGACCGCGAAAACTCTCAGATCTCTATCATCCCCCTCTCAACCTCCTCCCAACCCTCAGGAGATCTCGGCACTCGAGGCGATCGTGCTGGCTTGGCAGGCCCGGGGAAACTCCAGCGGCGCTTCAAGCTCGGCCCTCCAAGTCCTCAAGGAAGCCCTTGAGGCGCGCCGCGGACTCGTTTCGTCCCTGGAGGGTAGGGTCAAGGAACTTGAGGCCAAGCTCGCAGCCCTGCCGAAGCCACAGGGCAACGTCGATGTCCTGCGCTCGGCGATCGTCGTCGTCGAGACGATCGCGGCCGGGCACTTCGCCCGATGCCCGATCTGCGAGGGGAAGGTGGACCTCGAGCAGATGAAGACGAAGTGCGCCGCGGGGAAGACCAAGATCGCCCAGCTCGTCGAACAAGCAGAGCGGTGGAACGCAACAGTGAAAGCTCACAGCTCGGCTCTCTCAGAGCTTCAAGGAGCTCGCCGAGAGGCCGACAGACTCGCGACCGAGTTCGCCCGCGCCGAGAAGGCCGCGAAGCAGGATGATAGTCCGGTACCAGCGATGAGCCTGCCCGATGCCCAAGAGAAGCTGCGGGCCCTCGCGACTCTCAGGGCCGGCTGGGAAGCGTCCCAGCGCGGCGAGGAGCGCGCCCTCGAAGCCGAACGCGATGGGACCGAGTGGTCTCAGCTCGCCGATGCCCTCTCGAAGGCCCTCGGAGTCCTGGTCGAGCGGGCCCGCGAGGGATTCGTCAAGAAGGTGCAGCGCTACCTCCCTCGAAGCGACCTCTTCGGGGTAGAACTCCTCGACGGCGAGCGGGAGATCCTCCGAGTGGGGCTGATGAGACTCGCAGAAGATCACATGGTCCTTCATGCCGCGCTCTCCGGCGCCGAGTGGGCCCGCGTGACGGCCGCGCTGGCGCTCGCCGTGGCCCCTACGGTCGGCGCGTGCATCGTCTGCCCCGAGGAGCGCGCCTTCGATCCGAACACGCTCACGAGCGTTCTGGAAGCCTTCGGCAGGGCCCTCGACGACGTGATGGGGCGAGGCGACGGACCCCAAGTCATCGTGACTTCGCCGAACCCCCCTCGAGAAGTCCCGCACGGGTGGACCGTGATCGACTTGGGTGGAGTCGAATCTGGCCAGGCCAAGGAGAAGGAATCGAAGGAGACCTTGACCTCGAAGTCTCCCCCCCCTGCAAAGGGGAGGCCCAAGGTGGCGAATGAACCGGCAGTGTCGGCGAACGAGCCGCAGAAGCAGCTCTCGGCTGCCGATCTGTCGAGTCTCTTCGAGTAGGAGTTCACCTTGACCTGTGAGAACTGCGTCGAGACCCTCGCCACGTTGAAACGATCAAAGCCCGACGGGGAGGAAAGGAGAGGGAGCGCCCCCAGAACGCACCCACGGGGCTCCTGGAGCTTTCTCTTCCACTGCCCGCACGACCGAAAAGCGGGCCTCACGCGGCGCCTCGAGTTCCGCGCCCTGTCGTCGCCTCGCCGACGACGGTGAGCGGGACGCCCCAGCCTCCGCGCTGCCGCTCGCGCCCTGTCGAGGTCTACTTGGCGCGCTGCCGCTTGGTGCTCGGCGGGGGAGCAACCTTGGGTCGCCGGCGCATCGCCCACCGTTCAAGTACAGCGACAGCCGCCGCGTACAGAGTTGGCCCTGCCTGTTCGAGCGCAGCTGCGCACTCGGGGGATACCAGCACACCGGGGAGACGTTTGCGCGGACCAGTTCCGCCGATGGGGCGCAGGGCCGGCAAGCCGCCGCGCAGAGCTGCGCGGCGGTACTGCTGGTAGTGCGTCGCGCAGAGAGGGAGCGGCTCGTCGTCGGTGGACGCGAGGCGCACCCGGGCGACCGAAGGCAGGCCGCACGACCTGCCGGGGTCGTGAGAGGGGCCGCTGCAGGTCGGGGGACTGTTGGTCATTCCAGCTCTTCCAGCAGGTTCAGCGATGCGTCGAGACGACATCCGCAGCGCCGGCGCAGAATACGGCACGGCGGGGCGCCATCGGCGAAAATCGGGGCTAGACCGCCGCACCTGCCCCGGGTTGTCAGCGCTGCTCTGCGCGGGCCGGGGTGCGGGCCCTCTTCCGTGGCTTCCCTGCCGTGGTCAGGGTCGCCTGGTACTCGAGCGCCTTGCGGTAGAGCGCCGCCTTCTCCTCGCCCGTGAACCCCTTGCCCGACCGGATTCGGATTCCTAGCGAAGGCCCTCGCCACCTCGCGCACTCGCCCGGTCCTGAAAGGATCGATCGGATCCCGCGCGTAGCGCTTCACAGAGGCAAGATCCTTGTGGCCTGTCTGCTCCATGATCTCCACGAACGACAGGTTCTCGCGGCGCGCTTGGGTGACGTAGCCCGATCGTAACGAATGTGCGCCATACACTTTGGGTTCAAGTCCAGCAGCAGCGGCTGCGCTCTTCACGACGTCTGCGACATTCGCCGCAGGCAGTCGAGTAGCCTTGAACCGTCGCCCGTTGTGCCAGAAGCTGCGGAAGAGAGGTCCACTGGAGATCTTCGCGATTTCCAGCCATGCACGAATCGCGTGTGCACCACAGCGGGTGCTATCTCCCGAATCTGCATGGTCGCAAGGCACCGCGACGTAGCGGCCAACTCCAGTCTGATCCGTCTTCGAGCGTCGAATCAGGATCGAGAGGCCCTTGTCGTGCCAGGTGAGATCATCGACATTCAGCGCTGTGAGCTCGGCACTGCGCATTCCAGTGACCGCACCCACGAGTAAGATCGCCCTGTCTCGCAGACCCTTTGGACTCGAGTTCGAGATCTTCTCGATCATCAGGCTGAAGACATCGGCAGTTGCTGGTGCCTTTGCATTCGGTGAGCGCTCACCCTTGTCTACGGCGATTCCATGCATGACAGCGCGGATCTGTTCGCCCATCGTGGGAAGCGGAAAACCGTGCAGCCCGTGAACCTTCGTGATCGTGCCCTTGTATCGATGCAAGGTCGCGAGTGATCGCGTGCGAGCCATGTCTGTCAGAAAAGCAATTACCGTGTCTGCACTCGCTGGAAGGGGGTCTGCTCCGTACGCTCCACACCACTTGAGAAAGATCCGCCAGTCGCATTGATGCGCTCGTTCCGTGGCGTTGACTCGCCCGCGCTGAATGTAGGCGCGAGTCGCATCAGCCAGGTCTGGACGGCGAGATAGGACAGACCCGGGCTCCTGGGGTTGCCACGACGCGCCCTGGGTCGCCTCCCTGGGGTCTAGGCCACCTGAGGGCGGTAAGGTGTGTGAAGGAGGCCCGGATGGCCCTCTTTGACCTACAGGTAGGCCTGGGTGGGATACTATACCCTGTTGGGGCATACTGAGATTCCTCAACAAATTCAATTGGTTAGAAAGGTTACAGCTAATACCCCCCCAATATTAGGGGCTTAGCCCCCGGTGCGCAACCGACCCGGGGGGTGGGTGCGTAGGCAACTACGCTGGGTCAGGCAAAACAGACTGGGTTTTCAGGGG